>JGI994J12354_10001352_pt1 | contig 24880 bp, 18 predicted proteins | sample IntmicLarv3ML3BL_FD_12354 | JGI IMG/M metagenome (IMG submission 12354)
AAATGAAAAGTGAAAACACCGATTAAGTGAGAGCAGAAGCTAAGCCTGCTTAGATTATGCCGAGTGTGAGGTGTTTGGATATAATCAAAAGTGAAAAATGAAAATGCACAAATCAAGGTGCAATCTTAATTCAATTGAAAATTGAATTGAAAATCGGCCTTAGCCAAAGTTGAAAATTGAAAATGAAGAATAAATATTTGTAATGGAGGAGGAAAAGGAACATAAGGAAATTGATATTCGAAGCGAGGATTTGCATGAGGTGATGGGTAAAATACCGCCTTGGATTCTTCGACAAGGGGTAACTGTCTTGTTTGTGACTGTTATGGTCATACTCGTCGGCAGTTATTTCTTCAGGTATCCTGATGTTATTCCCGCAGAGATGACCCTGACAGGCCGATATCCTGTTGCGCAGGTTGTGTCGCGTGCATCGGGTAAGATAAGCGAATTATTTATTGCCGACGGACAAAACGTAGCGGAGAACACTAAACTTGCCGTAATAGAGAATCCTGCATCGACGGATGATGTATTGTTTCTAAAATTATTATTGGAAAAACACAGAAATAATCCGGATAGCATATTGGACGTTATCAAAAATAAGAATGTTGAGAAAAAAGAGTTTTCACTTGGAGATGTGCAATCCGTTTACACTTCTTTCCTGAACACTCTTAATGAATATGATAACTACTACACTCTGAATTATTACTTAAAAAAAATAGAAAATACCCGAAAACAAATTAATAAATACCGCACATATTACGTTAACCAGCAGCGTCAGCAAAAAGTTGTGGAAAAGCAACACATCCTTGCGGAGCAGCAGTATGCACGTGATTCGGCGCTGTATAAACAAGGGGTAATATCTTCGTCCGATTATGACGATGCCACGGCAACGCTCTTGCAAAACCGCTACTCTCTCGAAAGCGGATATGCGTCTTTGGAAAACTTGCTGATTCAGATCGGAGAAATGGAAAACAATCTGCTCGACATGGAATTGCAACAGTCAGAAAAAATCAGTGTTTTGATGCACAACTATCATACGGCGACCGAACAGTTGGCTAATGCGATAAGCGGTTGGGAACTTAATTATTGCCTGACTGCCCCGATAGCAGGGAAAGTAACTTTCACAAAATATTGGAACGAAAACCAGTATATGCAGGCAGGCGAAAACGCATTTACGATAGTGCCGAATGAAGAAGATGAATTAATAGGCAAGGCCTTACTTCCCATTGTTCGCTCCGGAAAAGTCAAAACCGGGCAGAGGGTCATTATTCGTTTTGTGAATTACCCGGACCAGGAGTTCGGCATTGTGGAAGGAATAGTAAACTCAATTTCGCTTGTTCCTACGGATAATAATTATCTTGTAGAAATAACCTTACCAAACGGATTGATAACAAACTATAGAAAAACGCTTCCCGTAACTCACGAAATGAAAGCTGCAGCCGAAATCGTTACCGAAAACCTGTCCTTGCTTGAACGATTTTTAATGCCTGTAAAGAAAATATTTAAAGAAGGATTGGTAAGTAATTAACCGTAGAGACTTGCCTTTGCAATAAAATATAACTATCTTATTATCATACTCTCAAACATAAATATCTCTAAAAAAAAGGATTCATCTGCATGTTTGCATACTAAGCACACAAATGTCCCAAAGAAACAACATTTATGCCATCTTTGCGGGTGTATGATGAACTACCTGCAATCAAAACATTAAGAGAGGTGCATTGCGCTGCTTTTTCAGGAGTTAAAAGATTAAGAAATTTCTTTAAGTTTTCAGCGGCCTCGTCGATGGATTTTGTTGAGCCAAGTTTGATTTCAAAAGCAGCCCAAGTTTCATTTGGCATTTCTACAACAGCATCAATCTCCAAGCCCGAAGAGTCTCGATAATGGTAAACTTTTCCATCAAGCGTGTCGGCATAAATTCGTAAATCACGGATTGCCATCGACTCAAAAAACAATCCGAAACTGTCAAAGTCGTTCAACAATCCGTTTGGTAAAATCCGCAATGACGCTGCGGCAATCGAAGTGTCCACAAATTGCCATTTGGGTTTTATGCGTTGCTGTACCGAAGAACGAATATGCGTTTTCCATGCAGGTAATTCTTCCAAAACGAAAATTTCTGAAAGTTGGTCGAGATATTTTCGTACAGTGCTTGCTGCCATTGCCGATTTGACGTTAAAACCTGTTTCTGTTGCCAATTTTTCGAGCGATGCCTCAGTTGAGATATTGCGTGAAAGTGAACGTATTAAAGCAGCAATGCGTTCAGGGGTTGGCGGTGAAGGCAATGTCCGCATATCAACATATGCAATATTCTCTACATAATCAATCATTGCCTCTTGTGCAATTTCGGGAGTTTCACTTATCAATGCAGGCATTCCGCCACGAACAATCAGATCTGCATAATCAACTAATTCAACACCTCCAATTCCACCAACTTCTGTGTTTTTAGAAAAAAAACCATTGAATTTAACTGCCTTTGTACTATTATTACTTTCAAAAAGTGACATTGTGCGAAGTGTCAGGCGGGCTATCCGTCCTGCACCTGTGTGTGTTGAAAGGTCATTACTCGGACTTGCAGAACCTGTGAGAATAAATTGTCCTTTGGCGGCTCGCTCGTCAATTTCTGCCCGCACAGCATTCCAAAGACTCGGTACAAGTTGCCATTCGTCAAGTACACGCGGTGTTTCACCTTGCAACACAATTTGTGGCGCAAGCACAGCTTGCTCACGTAGCATTTCCGACTTATCGAATCTTATGGAACTTGCAGCATGGCGTAATGCAGTTGTTGTTTTTCCGCAAAAACGAACTCCTTTCAGCAATATTCCTCCTGTAGATTTGAGTTTTTTTTCTATTTTTTCGTCCAAAAGACGTATATTATAATTTCCCATAAATCAATATTTTACATATTCAACTGCGATTTTGTATGATTTTCAACTGCGATTTTGTATGATTTTCAACTGCGATTTTGCAAAACTACAACTTTTTTTTATAACTCAACCATACTCGGAAAGATTTTTTAAATAAATAACTGTATATTTAGTTGCATAACTATATTTTCAGTTGTATTTTTGCAAGACAAAAAATATAATATTTACAATAAAATATGGACAACACTGTTAAAATCGTTTTATGTCTATTACTTATTGGTTTCATTTCCAACCAATCATGTTATAGTCAAGAAAAATCGCGCTATAAATGTGCTTACCGGTTTGACTTTTTAAGGGATACGATTGCAATGGATTATTTCAGGCAGGAAATCTATATCGTACAAATCGGTGATAAGCTTACAAAGGGTTTTACATATCAGAAATTCTACTTAGACTCGCTTGAAAAAGCTTCGCCCGATTTGTTCCATCAAATGTTTAACGCTTCTCTTTCAGCAGGTATGGAGGAAATGAGAAAAACCGGAGACGTGAGACACATGAGTCATAACAATTTTCATCCCGGCGCTTTTCAGTCTGATCTTTTCAAAGATTATAAGAAAAATGAAATAAGGGTGAGAGATAATATTAACATACACAGCATGGTTTACAAAGATGAGCTTAAGCCGCAAGACTGGAAAATATTGAGTGATACGACAACCATATTGGGATATCATTGTCAGAAAGCACAATGTCATTGGAGAGGCAGAGATTGGGAGGCATGGTTCACACCGGAAATCCCGTTAAGCGAGGGTCCTTGGAAATTTTACGGTCTGCCGGGATTAATAACAAAACTGCATGACGAAAAAAAACATTACAGTTTTGAGTTGACCGGTTTTCAGGAAACAGAAGAACCTATTAATATAAAAATAAAGAAGTCTCAGAATATTGAACGCAAAGAATTTATCAGAACATCATTCGGTGAAAAAGGAAAGATAATTGCAGAGACAGAGATGGCAAAAGTAGGATTATCTAACTCAGAACCGATTAAATCATATTATGATTATATTGAGCGGGATTATTAGGAATGATTGCATGCGATTCACTATTGCGGGTATAGTACTATTATTCTGTTCTATACAGATATGTTTCGCTCAAACAATTGTTATTACGGGCAAGGTGGTTGATAAATCTGACGGAATACCTATCGAGCGGGCACTCGTTACAGTCAAACGTACAGATAACAACAGTATTGTTGCGTTCTCACAGACATCCAAAGAAGGAGCGTTCGAGATAAAAAAGGTTTTTAACCTTGACGAATGTAAGGTTGAAGTTTCCTGTATGGGCTATGCTTCACAGGAAAAAGCCCCGGATAATAACCGGCCCATGTTGTTTGAGATGGACGAGAAAGAGATAAAGCTGAGAGAGGTAACTATAACAGCGTCCAAAATAGGACAAAAGGGAGACACCATCCGCTATAGAGTGTCAGCATTTTCAGCTGAAAGCGATCGCACAATCGGAGATGTATTGAAGAAGATGCCGGGTATAGAAGTAGCAGAATCAGGAGAGATTAAATATCAGGGACAAGCCATAAATAAATTTTATGTTGAAAACTCTGATTTATTAGGAGGACGTTACGGTCTGGCCGTAAATAATATCTCTCATAAAGATGTAGCCGGTGTGGAAGTTATGGAAAATCACCAACCGGTAAGAGCACTTGAAGACATTATTGTTTCAACACAGCCGGCAATTAATATTAAGTTGAAAGAAGATGCCAAATCGCGTTGGGCCGGAACGATAAAGGTAGGAGGCGGTATTCCGTCACTTTGGAATACGGAATTATTTGCGATGCGTTTCAAAAAGAAAGTGCAAAGCATGAACACGTACAAAGGAAATAATGTTGGGAATATATATAACGACGCTATTTTATTTATTCCTCCAATCGATTTTATTAATACAAGAAGTCGCGATATACCTACGTATATCGATGTACAACCATCTATGGCAAAGGGTATAGGAAGCAACCGTAACCGCTTTGAGAAAAAACATAACCTGACTTCCAACAATTTAGTAAAAGTTGGCAACAGCTACGATTTATTGCCTGAAATCATCGCTTCACACAACCGGCGCGATTCGGAATACAATTCATCAACCACCTATTTCTTAGACGGAGAAGAACTTGCAGTGGAAGAGAAGAATGAGGTGACAAACGCTATCGAAAAATCAATTGAAGGCAAAATTCAGCTCAAGGGAAACAAAGAACGTTTCTACCTGAACAATACCACCAACTTTATTATAAATTGGAATGAGGCTGACATGGATATTCTGGGCACATATCCAAACAGGCAGGCAGCAACGATTACAAATCGTACATTTAATAATAACTTCAGCATACTTAAACGTATCGGAAACAAAGTAATCTCAATTCAGTCATTCAACGGGTATACAGAGAAACCGCAATCGCTGATCGTCACAAAAAACGGAAAGGAATCTATGCGGCAAGATGTCGATGTTTCCAACTTCCATTCGGAAACTTCTGCAAAGTACGGATTTATTTTATCCAAATTCTATTTAGACATGGAAGGGAAACTGTTATATCTGAACAGAAAGATGTCGAATACATTGAATACCGTAAAGGATAACTCTCAAACAGAAAAAATCATGACGGAAGTTAAGACTTCTATCCAATTCAAAACGGAATCTTTCAATACCACACTGAATATACCTCTCTTTTATCAACATTTTTCGGCCGCAGGAGTGTCAAAAAATATTCCGGGAGTTAATCCGGCTCTTGACATTAAATGGGATGCTTCAGGCAAAATGACTTTTAATTTGCATGGGGCTTACCAAATGGAGCTTCCCGACGAAAGGTTGTTTTATAACGGAAACATATTAAATAACTACAGAATGATGAGTGCCGGATATATTAATTTTGACACCGGCAATAGTTATTATACAAGTGCAGGTATCAGGTATAAAGATGTATTGAATTTGTTTTTTGCAGACGCCTCTATTTCACTGTCAAAATCAATGCGTAACAAAATATTCAATCAGAGTTTTATTAATGATTATATCCTTAACGAGTATATTCCGGCTCATATTGAAGACGAAAGTATAACTATTGGTGGCAGCATAAGCAAAAGCATGGAAGGAATTGACGGTTTTATTATGCTTTCGCCGATGTGGAGCGCCGGCAGGAAAGAATTAATGCGCAATGAGGTAAAACTCCCGTATAACAACCAATTATACGGACTTAGAGGACAGTTAAACTTAAAGGTTATTAAATGGTGTAATATGGATTACATTTCTTCATATATGTACAATTCCTTTACAACAGAACAACATGGCTCGTCTTCATACGACCGGTTCTCCCAATCGCTCGCCGTAAATTTCTTACTGTTGAAATCGTTGCAGTTAAAATATACTCTTGAACATTATAGGAACGAATTGGAGGACGGTATATATAAGAATTTCGTATTTTCCGACATTACAATGTCGTATTTGCTCGGTTCACGCTGGGAACTCTCCTGTTTTGTAAAGAATATCTTCAACGAAAAAAGGTATTCCTACTTCACAGAAAATGAACTCATTGCCAACAAGCAGGATTTCAAGATCAGAGGGCGTGATATTCTTATAAATGTATCATACAGGTTTTAAACTTTAATTCGTTTTAAAACCTTCATGCGCATCAAAAGTGATGGTGTATTTAATTTTTACGGAAAAATAACGAACGTTTTCATTTATATATTGTTTTGTGGAAAATTTAAACAGTTTCTTAATTGTCAATTTATAAAAATGACGTTCTGTCAATTATTTTTTCGATTTTAACAAAATTAAGCAATAAAAACTTGCATTTTATAAAGCAAATAATGTACATTTACGAACTTTACGTATGAGGGATACGTGTGCGATACCATTAAATCACTTAAAATCAAATTTATATGAGAAAAATTTATTTACTGCTTTCATTAGCAATCGTTTTCCTGACAGCATCAGGTGTAAAATCGGAGTATAAATACGAAAGCGTACCGGGCGATCCGCTTCAAGTACGTATTTATACATTGGACAATGGTTTGAAAGTTTACCTGTCGGTAAATAAAGACAAACCGAGAATTCAGACGTATATAGGTGTTCGCGTAGGCGGAAAGAACGACCCTGCCGAAACGACCGGACTGGCACACTATTTCGAACATCTGATGTTTAAGGGCACTCAACAATTCGGCACGTCCGACTATGCTGCCGAAAAAATTCTGTTAGATCAGATTGAAACTTTATTCGAAACTTACCGTAAAACGACCGACGATGCGAAACGCAAAGAGATATATGCGGAAATAGACCGTGTATCGCAGGAAGCGTCGAAAATCGCCATACCGAATGAATACGGCAAACTGATGTCGACAATCGGAGCGCAGGGAACAAATGCGTTTACGTCATACGATGTAACGGCTTATACCGAAGATATCCCGGCGAATGAGATTGATACATGGGCGATGATACAAGCCGACCGCTTCACAAATCCTGTGATTCGCGGATTCCATACCGAGCTTGAAACAGTATACGAAGAATATAACATGAGCCTTACGAGTGACGGAAGAAAAGTATATTACGCTATGTTGGGAGCATTATTTCCACACCATCCTTATGGAACGCAAACAGTACTGGGAACGCAAGACCATTTAAAAAATCCGTCAATAACAAATATCAAAAATTATTTTAAGACATATTATGTACCAAATAATATGGCAGTTTGTATGGCGGGTGATTTCGATCCTGATGAAGTGGTAAAAATAATTGATAAACACTTCGGATCTTTGAAACCAAGTGAAATACCGAAACTTAAGACAACTGCAGAACAACCAATCACCGCTCCTATAGTAAAAGAAGTTACAGGGCTGGAAGCGGAAAATCTTCTCATTGCATTTCGTATGCCCGGTGCAAGCACAAAAGAAGCTGCAACGCTTCAGCTTGTTTCCTATCTTCTTACGAACGGCAAGGCAGGACTTATAGACCTTAACCTCGTACAAAAACAAAAAGTACTGAATGGCGGCAGCGGTTCAAGTCAGATGGCAGACTATAGCATTTTTCAGTTGTATGGCACTCCAAAAGAAGGTCAGACACTTGATGAAGTGCGCGACTTGCTTCTCGGACAGTTGGAAATGCTGAAAAAAGGAGAATTTGAAGAATGGCTGCTTGATGCGGTAATAAATAACTTCAAACTAAATCAGTATTTTCAGGCACAGGAATATCAATACGCAGCAAATATATTGCTCAATGCTTTTGTAAATGGTATCGAATGGAAAGATCAGGTGAACAGGATAGATTTTCAGTCTAAACTGACGAAAAAAGATATTGTTGATTTTTGCAACAAATATTTTAACAACAATTATGCATTGATATATAAGAAAAAAGGTACTCCCGACGATAATAAGATAGAAAAGCCGACTATTACTCCAATATCTGCAAACCGTAATGCCGAAAGCGCCTACCTCGCAAAATTAAAAACACGCGAAACTAAGCCTATCGAACCGGTGTTTCTTGACTATTCGAAAGATATGACAATTTCAAAGGCTAAAAAGGATATTCCTGTACTATATAAACAGAATACTCTTAATCCGCTCTTCTCATTATTATACATCTTTGAAATGGGTAATAACAACGACAAAGCGTTGGGAACTGCTTTCAGTTATCTTAATTATCTCGGTACTTCATCAAAAACAGCCGAAGAAATAAAAAGTGAGTTATACAAAATCGCATGTTCGTTCAATTTATATGCAATGGATGATCGTATTTATGTTTATATAAGCGGTCTTAACGATAATTTCGAAAAAGCCATGAACCTGCTTGAGGAACGCATGGCAGATGCAAAAGCTGATAAAGCAGTGTATGATAACATAGTGAAAGACATTATTAAAAGCCGTTCGGATGCGAAGCTGAACCAGCAGATGAACTTCAGCAGGCTGTCTAACTATGCTATATGGGGTGCAAAATCACCTGCAACGAATATTCTGTCTGAATCCGAACTTAACTCCATGAATCCGGAAGAATTGGTTAACCGCACAAAAAATCTCAAAAATTTTGAACATACGATAATGTATTATGGTCCGATGTCACTACAACAAGTAACGGATGCAATAAACAAAAACCATGCTGTAGGAGAGACATTGAAACCGGTACTACCGGCAATAAAATTCACCGAACAGGAAACGACCGGAAACAAAGTGCTGATGGCTCATTACGATGCAAAACAAATTTATATGGCAATGGTCCACAAAGCTGATAAGTTCAATCCTGCAATAGAAGTCGACCGCACGATGTATAACAGTTACTTCGGCGGCAGTATGAACGCGATAGTATTCCAGGAGATGCGTGAAGCACGCGGACTCGCATACTCTGCCGGTGCAGGCTACCAACGCCCCGGCAAACCGGAACGTTCGTATGTCCTCAATACATTCATTGCAACGCAAAACGATAAAATGATGGAAGCCATCAATGCGTTCAACGAAATTTTAAATAATATGCCCGAATCGGAAAATTCGTTTAACATTGCTAAAGAAAGCATTATAACCCGTATTCGCACAGAACGTATTTTAAGGGAAGATATTCTTTGGAATTACCTTAATGACAAAGAGTTCGGATATACTACAGACCAAAGAAAGGCAATTTTTGAAAAAGTTCCCGGTATGACTCTCAAAGACGTAAAAGCGTTCCAGGAAAAATATATCAAAAACAAACCTTTCACATATTGCATCCTCGGTGACGCAAAAGAGCTTGACCTGGAATCACTGAAAAAAATAGGCCCCATAACAACCCTCACACAAGAAGAAATTTTCGGGTACTAATAATACAAACACAGTAGGCAGGTAGTACGAGAAGGCACGGATTACAAATCCGCGCCGGCAGATAGTATGAATAATTCAAGCTACAGGCAAAAAAGCGTAAAACGAAATCGTTTTGCGCTTTTTTTTGGAACAAAACTAAAAAAAGTTATCATTTTGACGTCATATGCCTCAAAAATCTTACAAAAAGATGTATATTTGCTCTTCGAATTACATATATTAATAATATAAAACTATAATAATTAAATATTTAACCACATGGCGATCATTATTCCAAAGAATTACAAACAGACGCTTATGCCCGAAACTACGGAGCTGGCGATTCAGGTATTAAAACGTACGTTTCAGGAAAAACTTACCCGTGGACTTCATCTGCGCCGCGTGACAGCACCGCTGTTCGTTCTGTCAGGGACAGGTATTAATGACGACCTCAACGGTATAGAACGTGCGGTGAGATTTCCTATTCGTTGCATGGGCGACAAATATGCGGAAGTTGTACATTCTTTAGCAAAATGGAAACGTATGAAGTTAGCTTCATACCGTATCGCTCCGGGATATGGGCTTTATACCGACATGAACGCAATCAGAAGCGACGAAGACCTTGACAATCTTCATTCATTATATGTAGACCAATGGGACTGGGAAAAGACGATAAACGCGAAAGATCGCAATATCAACTATCTGAAAACTACGGTAAAGAATATTTATAAAATCCTGAAAGAGATTGAAATAATTGTATATGAGCAATTTCCGCATATCACCCCTACCCTGCCCGATGAAATAACGTTCCTTCATTCCGAAGAGTTATTGCAGATGTATCCTGAATTAAGTCCGCGTGACCGCGAGATGAAAGCGGCCGAAAAATATGGCGCTCTCTTCCTGATAGGAATCGGAGCTGTCTTGAGTGATGGAGAGAAACACGACGGTCGCGCTCCGGACTATGACGACTGGAGTACGCCAAACGATGACGGATACTTAGGACTTAACGGAGATATCATTCTTTGGAACAAAGTGCTTAACACGTCATTCGAGCTGTCGTCAATGGGCATTCGCGTAGACAAAGAAGCTTTATTGCATCAACTTGAATTAAGCGGCTGCTCCGACCGTAAAGAACTGACATTCCACAAAGCGCTGCTAAGCGACCAACTGCCGTCATCCATAGGTGGAGGTATAGGACAAAGCCGCCTCTGTATGTTCTTCCTGCAAAAAGCGCACGTCGGAGAAGTACAAGCATCAATCTGGCCTGAAGACCAGATTGAAATATGTGAGAAAAACAATATTTTCCTTTTATAAATTGAAAATTGAAAATTGAAAGTTAAATGCGTCAGAGTTCAAGGATAAAATGATAAAAGCTTAGCGATAAAATAATTAAACAGTTCAACGATTACACGATTCAACATTTTCAATTTTCAATTAAATAAAATTCGCCAATGCAAAACTTAAGGTTTCGAGTAGTAGAAAGAGCTTTTCAGAAAAAAGCCGTTCATGTGGAGTTACCTTCCGAAAGACCGTCAGAATATTTCGGTTCAATGGTCTTCAATAAGGATAAGATGTATAAATATCTGCCGCAGCAGGCTTTCAAAGACCTGATAAACGTTATAGATAGAGGTGGTTCACTTTCGCTCTCTACAGCCGATGCTGTTGCTACAGGTATGAAAAAATGGGCTATTGAGATGGGCGCTACGCATTATACTCATTGGTTCCATCCTCTCACCGAAGGTACGGCTGAGAAGCATGATATGTTCATAGAATATGATGGTAAAGGAGGTATTGTCGAAGAACTATCGGGAAAATTGCTCGTACAACAGGAGCCTGACGCATCGAGCTTCCCTAACGGAGGCATACGCAATACTTTCGAAGCGCGAGGATATACAGCCTGGGATCCTTCGTCACCGGCATTTATCGTGGGTGACACTCTTTGCATACCGACCGTATTTATCTCATACACAGGCGAATCGCTTGATTACAAAGCACCTTTATTAAAAGCTTTGGATGCAGTAAACAAAGCCGCACTTGATGTTTGCCACTACTTCGACTCTAAAGTAAAAAAAGTTCATACTTACCTCGGATGGGAACAGGAATATTTTCTTGTAGACGAAGATCTGTATGCTGCACGTCCCGACTTGCTACTTACCGGACGTACTCTCATGGGGCACGAAAGCAGTAAGAATCAACAGCTCGAAGACCATTATTTCGGTGCCATTCCGGCTCGTGCGACTGAGTTTATGAAAGAGCTTGAAATAGAAAGCCTCAAGCTTGGAATACCTGTCAGGACAAGACATAACGAAGTAGCGCCCAACCAGTTTGAGCTGGCGCCAATATTCGAAGAATGTAATCTTGCAAACGACCATAACCTGCTTGTAATGGCGCTAATGCGAAAGATATCACGCAAGCACGGTTTCCGTGTCCTGCTGCATGAAAAACCATTCAACGGTGTTAACGGCTCCGGCAAGCACAATAACTGGTCGCTCGGCACAGACACCGGAGTGATTCTGATGGCGCCGGGAAAAACGCCGGAAGAAAACCTGCGCTTCCTTACTTTTATAATTAACACGCTCAAAGCGGTACACAAGCACAATGCCCTCCTGAAAGGAAGCATTGCCTCGGCAACAAATGCACACCGCCTCGGAGCTAACGAAGCGCCGCCGGCAATAATTTCATCATTTCTCGGAAAACAGGTAACCGACGTACTCAACAGTCTTGAAAAATCCAAAACAAGCAAGCTGAAAATCGAAGTAAAACACGAATTTAAGCTTGATATACCGCGTATACCGGAGCTACTGATCGACAACACTGACCGAAACCGTACGTCGCCATTCGCCTTCACCGGCAATCGCTTTGAGTTTCGTGCCATAGGTTCGTCGGCAAACTGCGCCACGGCTATGCTTGCTTTAAATGCCGCAGTAGCAGAGCAACTGAAAGAATTTAAAAAAGAAGTCGACGCAAAAATAGTTAAAGGAGCAGATAAGTTCGCAGCAATTTACAGTGTATTATGCAAATATTCAAAAGAATGTAAAGCGATACGCTTCGACGGCAATGGTTATAGCGATGAATGGAAGGCTGAAGCAAAAAAACGCGGTTTAGACTGCGAGACAAGCGTACCTCTTATCTTCGACGCATACCTGTCGGAATCAAGCATCGAACTGTTCCGGTCAACAAGCGTAATGACCCGGAAAGAACTCGAAGCACGCAACGAAGTGAAATGGGACACATACACAAAGAAAATACAAATTGAAGCGCGTGTACTCGGCGACCTTGCAATTAACCACATCATCCCTCTCGCAACGCGCTACCAATCGCTGCTTTTAGATAATGTTTCGAAAGTAAAAAGTATGTTCGACGCAAAAAAAGGGAAAGAAATAGCCGCGACAAACTTGTCGATCATCGAAGAAATAGCCGAACATATTACAAAAATAAAGATATTAGTTGACAGAATGGTTGAAAACCGCAAGGTTGCCAACAGGATAACAAGCGAACGCGAAAAAGCAATCGTATATCACGACACCGTAGCGTCGATGCTCGATGATATACGTTTCCATATCGACAGTCTCGAACTGACAGTAGATAACGAGATGTGGACCCTGCCCAAATATCGCGAACTGCTCTTCATACGATAAAACAACAAAAGCAGAGCTTTTGAGTGAAAAATGAAAAATGAAAAGTGAAAAGTGAAAAATAAAAATAACACCGGCGTCCCGCAAATGCGGTGCAGAGCACCGCACGAAGCCTTGATGTTCTTTGGTTACTTTCTTGTATCAAGACAAGAAAGTAACCGGGGGTGGGGGCAGAGCCCCAAGCAAAACTAAACAATTGACAATGCGCAATTGACAATGGACAATTAAAAATACTACTTTTAATTTTCAACTTTCAATTGTATAAGATTCTTGATTTTTAACTTTTACAATTAAATATGAAACAAATCACATTTTTCTTATTACTGATTCCATCAATTATGTTGATGGCTCAAGAACGGGAGTTGACCCGCTATGTCAATACATTGCAGGGTACCAATTCAAAATTTGAACTGACATACGGAAATACCTATCCTACAACAGCTTTGCCTTGGGGAATGAATTTCTGGACACCGCAAACCGCCCCGAATCGTGACGGTTGGATTTATCAATATTTTCTCGACTCGATACGCGGCTTCCGCCAGACGCATCAATGCAGTTCATGGACACGTGACTATTCCGCCTTTTCGTTGATGCCTGTGAGCGGACAATTAGAAGTAAATCAATACCGTCGCTCGGCAAGATTCGATCACAAGAACGAAACAGGGTTACCCCATCATTACAAGGTTACCTTCAACAACAAGGTTACGGCAGAGATGTCGCCTACCGAAAGGGGCGTTCACATGCGATTCAGTTTTCCGAAAAAAGAGTCATATGTGGTGCTTGACGCCAATAATGGCGGAAGCATGGTAAAGATAATCCCCGAAGAACAAAAAATCGTTGGTTACAACAAGAATGCCAACCGTAGTGTTCCAAAGGACTTTGCCAATTATTTCGTGATTGTTTTCGACAAACCTTTCGAGTCTTACGGAACATGGGAGGGTGATGAGGGAACTCTTCACCCCGGGGAAACAAACCTCGAAAAAGAATATACCGGAGCTTATATCAAATTTGCAAACGGTGTGACCGTTCAGGCAAAAATTGCATCGTCGTTCATCAGTATCGAACAGGCCGAACTGACTTTAAAACAGGAACTTGGAATGCACAAAAAATTAGAAGACACAAAGCTTGCAGCACAAAAGGAATGGAACAAGGCGTTAAACAAAATACAGGTTGATGGTGGTACAGATGAGCAAAAAGCGACGTTCTACTCCTGTTTTTTCCGTTCGATGTTGTTTCCGCGTAAATTCTACGAGCATGATGCCACCGGTAACACTATTTATTACAGTCCATACGACGGAAAGATCCACAATGGGGTAATGTACACCGACAATGGATTCTGGGACACTTTCCGCGCACAATTCCCTCTCAATTCACTGTTACATCCTGAATTTCACGGAAAATATGTTAACAGCCTTCTTGACGCATACGATCAGAGCGGTTGGTTACCGTCATGGTCGTTCCCGGGACATTCGGGAGGAATGATTGGCAATCATGCTGCATCATTGCTGGCCGACGCTTGGGCAAAAGGTTATCGTTCGTTCGACCCTAAACATGCGATAGACGCCATTATCCATGAAGCCACAAACAAAGGGCCGGGCGGTCCGGCAAACGGGCGCGACGGTTTTAAGGAGTATTTCTTACTTGGTTATGTTCCTTATCCGGATGTACGCGAATCGACAGCCAAAACGCTTGAGTATTGCTATAATGACTGGTGCGCCATGCAGTTGGCATCGCAGTCAGGGCTTGACTTTCATGCCGATGTGTTTCGCAAACAGATATTCAATTACCGTAATGTGTACGACCCATCAACACGTTTCATGCGCGGACGCCAAAATGACGGCAAATGGGTACCCGATTTCGATCCTGCCGAATGGGGAGGTCCCTTTACGGAAGGTTGCGCATGGCATTATCACTGGTCGGTATTTCATGACATACAAGGGTTGATTAACCTGATGGGCGGAGATGCTAATTTTACTTCCAAGTTAGATTCTGTTTTTACCGTATCGAATGAGTTTAAAGTAGGAACATATAAACGTGCCATTCATGAAATGACAGAAATGGTGATAAGCAACATGGGACAATATGCGCATGGTAACCAACCCATACAGCACATGATATACTTGTACAATTATGCCGGCGAACCTTGGAAAAGTCAAAAATGGGCGCGTACGGTGATGGACAAACTATACAATTCCGGTCCTAACGGATATCCCGGAGACGAAGATCAGGGACAGACCTCATCGTGGTATGTTATCAGCGCTATGGGATTATATTCTGTTTGTCCGGGCACCGACGAATATGCAATAGGAAGTCCGCTGTTTCCGAAAATGACCATTAACCTCGAAAACGGTAAGAAATTGATCATCGAAGCTGCAGGAAACAACGACAAGAATGTATATATCCAATCGGCCGAATTAAACGGAAAAGCGTTTACAAGAAATTTCCTCCGTCATGATGAGTTGACGAATGGCGGCGTGTTGCGTTTCCAAATGGGCGACCAACCTGCCCTAAACCGTGGAGTGGCGAAAGAAGACAGACCTTTTTCTGTTTCCGGTAATTGATAATTTTGATAAACGAACTTACAAGACCATAAGCCCGGGTTAAATATAATCCGGGCTTTCAGTTTTCAGGATATGTCTGACTTGTCATTGTTGACAAAGTATAGCAATCTCTGCTATTGTCATTCCGGACACAGGATGTATCACATCAGGTGCAATTTCCAACAAGGGTTGCAGTACAAACAGACGCTTGTGCATTAACGGATGCGGAATTGTCAGGTCGTGAGTTTGAAGTATCAAGTCGTCATACAACAGGATATCTATATCGATAATACGATCATGGTATTCACCGCATGAGGTCTTTTTACTGCGGCCTGTTTCCCGCTCTATCTCCTGTGTGACAAACAGAAGTTCTTCGGGTAGGAGCATTGTTTCTGCTTTGACGGCAGCGTTTATAAATGATTGGGATGAGTTGTAACCCCACGGTTCCGTCTCGTAAAAATCTGAAAGGGCAAGAATCTCTCCTACCCTTTCAGATATAAACGTAATAGCTTTTTTAATATTTTCCTGTTTTTCTCCAAGATTGGAGCCTAATCCTAAATAAACGGTCGACATCAGGATATCAAAGTATCAACATTGCATCTCCGTATGCACAGAAGCGGTATTCCTCTTTAATTGCCGTATTATAAGCATCCATTATGAGGTCATAGCCTCCGAAAGTAGTTGTCATCATCAACAGGGCTGACAACGGCGTATGAAAATTCGTTATCATGCAGTTAGCTATACTGAATTCGTAAGGCATGAAAATGAATTTATTCGTCCATCCGTCATATTCCTTTAAATGACCGTCGGTACTTACGGACGACTCTATGGCACGCATAACCGATGTTCCCACGGCACAGACCTTCTTTCCGTTATCTTTCGATTCGTTGACTGAGGCTGCCACTTCGGCGCTTATACGCATCTGTTCGGAATCCATCTTGTGTTTCGATAAATCCTCTACGTCAATCTCACGGTAATTTCCCAGTCCGGAGTGAACAGTAACAAATTCGAATTTGCAGTCTTTTATTTCAAGGCGTTTCATCAGTTCGCGACTGAAATGAAGCCCTGCCGCAGGAGCCACAACAGCGCCTTCTTCTGTGGCATATATCGTCTGATAACGCTCTGCATCTTCAGGCTCTGCATCACGCTCAATATATTTGGGCAACGGTGTTTTACCGTAATTATACAATGCCTTTTTGAATTTATCATGCGGTCCGTCGAAAAGGAAGCGGAGTGTGCGTCCACGCGAAGTTGTATTATCAATTACCTCGGCTACAAGCGAATCGTCGGCACCGAAATACAGTTTGTTTCCTATTCGTATCTTACGCGCAGGATCAACAAGTACATCCCATAACCGCAACTCGGGGTTCAGTTCTCTCAATAAAAATACTTCAATGCGCGCATTTGTCTTTTCTTTGTCTCCATATAAGCGTGCAGGAAAAACTTTAGTATTATTCATTATAAAGGTATCGCCCTTGCCGAAATATTTAATAAGATCTTTAAATTCTTTATGTTCGATCTTACCTTTTTCGCGGTGAACAACCATTAGGCGCGATTCATCACGAAATTTAGCCGGCTGTTGTGCTATCAACGATGCAGGCAAAGCAAATTTGAATTTTGAGAGTTTCATTTCTATATATTGATTTTTATTTTATTTTATTTTTTACTTCATCCAAACACCTCACGTTCAGATATTTTTCACGTTTCATTTTTCACTCAAAAGCTCTGCTTTTGTTGCCTTGTCCAAAAAAGAGTCTATTTCTTCGGTACTAAGACACTTATCCAAAGTCACATCTCCTACGCGGGTTCTCTCAAGCGCAATCAGATGCGCTCCCGAATCAAGCGCAAGCCCTATATCACGCGCCAACGCTCGAATATAAGTTCCTTTACTGCATACGACTCGTATAGTTATGACAGGCAAACGGTAGTCAAGCAGCTCAATCTCGTCTATCACCAACGTTTTTGCCCTCAACGTCACTTCCTCGTCTTTACGAGCCATCTCATAAGCACGCTTTCCGTCAATTTTACATGCCGAAAAAGCAGGTGGTACCTGTTCGATACATCCCGTGAACTTTAGTAAGACAGCCTCTGCCATTTCACGCGTTATGTGTTCAAACGGATATGTTGCGTCAATTTCTTTTTCGAGATCGAAAGATGGAGTTGTGGCTCCCAACTTCAATGTTGCTATATATTCTTTCGTCTGCCCCTGAAATTCTTCAATTCTCTTCGTTGCCCGACCGGTACATAAGATCATCACCCCTGTAGCCTTCGGGTCTAATGTGCCTGCATGACCGACCTTTATTTTTTTTACATTAAGCTTACGCGACAGTTTGTAACGAAACTTATTAACCAGATCGAACGATGTCCAGTCGAGCGGCTTATTGAAAAAAACTACTTCACCTGATATAAAATCCATTATATTGTAAGATTATACCCAATCAACATCATTATAATTATTGCTGTTCCCAATATTATCCTGTACCATCCGAAAAGCTTGAAACCATACTTGGTAACAAACTCTATAAAGAATTTTATCGCAAGAAGTGCGACAATAAACGCAACAATATTACCGATAACCAATACTCCGATATTTTCTTTCAGCATCACAAATCCTTCGTCCGAGGTAAACAGTTTTAACAGCTTATAACCTGTAGCGGCAGCCATCGTAGGTACGGCTAAAAAAAACGAAAACTCTGCTGCCGATTTCCTTGATAACCCGCGGCTCATCCCGCCGACGATAGTAGCCATGGAACGTGAAACTCCCGGAATCATGGCGATACATTGAAACAATCCTATTATAAAGGCGTTTTTATATGTTACGTCGCCGTGTTCTTTCGGTTTGTTGAACCATTTATCTACAAAAAGCATCAGGACGCCTCCCAATACTAATGTGACTGCTACAACAGTTACACTTTCAAGCATACGGTCAATATAATCACTGAAAAGTAAACCCAAAACACCTGCAGGTATAAACCCTACAAACAACTTGTAATAAAAATCCAATGACCGAAAAAAACGTTTCCAATAAAGTACGATAACGGAAAGTATGGCTCCAAACTGGATTATTACCGTGAAAGCTTTTACGAAATCCGTACTTGGCACACCAAGTACACTTTGAGTAATAATCATGTGTCCTGTTGACGAAACGGGCAAAAACTCCGTAAGACCTTCAACTATAGCAATGATTACAGCCTCTATCCAATTCATAATCCTATCTTCTCTTTTGTCGAATCGTTATCGGAAGCATCTTTTGTTTTCTTCAGAATACCGACAACGACAAGCGCAAAGCCAAGAACTGTTACGATAGGAGCTACAACGATCCTGCGTGTACTGAATATTTCAGGATTAAACGATACGTCATCGGGTGCTCCGCCGCCACTCATCAGCATGAATCCTATAATTATCAACAAGACAGCTACCGCTATCAAAATAAAATTCTCCTTACCGAATGCAAAATCTTTCATAATATAATTGTTTAATCGTTTAATCGTTTAATTGTTTAATTGTTTAATTGTTTAATTGTTTAATCGCGTATTGCAATTTTTCACTTTTCACTTTTCATTTTTCATTTATACGTAGTATAGCCTTCCTCTTGACATCTTCAAATATCTGTTTACTGCAAAATAAGTTGCCACGACTGATAAAAGAATTCCTGAAACGAGTATGATACCGTAAATATACATCATGCTGTCAGTACTCAGGATTTCTTCAATATTCATGAATTCAATCTTCACATAATACAACGAACCAACTAACATCAATACTGCAAGAATACCGGCAATAAAACCACTAAATATATTATAGCCAATAAACGGCCGTCTTATAAACGAAGGCGTGGCGCCAACAAGTCGCATCGTATATATCAAAAATCTTTTTGAATATATAAGAAGCCTAACCGTATTATTTATCAATACAAACGAAATCACTATCAAAACAGCAAAAAGTATAAGTAATACAACGCTTATACGGCGTATATTTTGATTGACCATTTGTATCATATCCTTACGGTATTGTACATCAGTCACATTCGCCTGAGCCGATAATCGCTTTTCGATTACAGGCAAACTGTCGGGATGCGTATACTCCGAATTGAGCCTCACTTCAATTATCGCATTAAAAGGGTTAAATCCCAAAAATGTTTCAGGATTTTCACCAAGCTCGCGTTGCATCTCAAGCGAAGCTTGCTCTTTCGAAATATATTCTGTTGATTTAACGTACGGCATTCGCTCAAAATCGTCGCGCATCTTACGTATCGTCACATCCGTCAAGTCTTCCGACAGGATAACGGAGACAGTTATGTTTTCTTTCACATATCGTGAAAGTTCATTGCCGAGAAGACCTATTATCAGAATTAACCCTAACAAGAACAATACCAATGATATGCTAACCACCGATATAAGATGAGAATTAAAAAATGATATAGTATTTTTTCTTTTGTTAGATGCCATTAAATATACCTTTTCTGCTCTTAAAAATATAATACCTCATGGAAGAAATACATAATATTTCCCCCAATTTCAGCACAAAATAAATACATAAATAGCAAAAACCGTACATCGTTATATATTTTTAACGATTTCTTTTCCAAAAAGTGTTGCAGATGTGGCATTTTCAATCAAAACATCTACAAAATCACCTACACGATGATTTCCTTTGTCAAAAATAACGACCTTATTATGCTCTGTATGTCCAAACAGCTGATCGCGTGAGCGTTTAGAGAATCCTTCGACAAGAACTTCAAATGTTTTCCCTATATCACGGCGATTACTATCTTCAGACAGTTTGTTCTGCAAATCGATCATACCTTGCAACCGTTTTATTTTGATATCTTCGGGTATATCGTCCACCAGATTCTTTGCCGCATAAGTTCCCGGACGTTCCGAATACTTGAACATATACGCGGAATCATATCCTACTTCACTCATCAGCGAAAGCGTTTCTTCGTAATCTTCTTCCGTTTCGGAATGAAATCCGCAGAACAGGTCGGTAGATATGGCACATCCCGGTAATATACGCCTTATTGCCGCAATACGATCGAGATACCACTCGCGTGTGTAGTTGCGGTTCATTATTTTAAGTATGCGTGTGCTTCCCGATTGTGCCGGGAGGTGAATAAACTTACATATATTATTATATGCCGCCATGACGTGAAGCATTTCGTCGCTCATATCTTTAGGGTGCGATGTCATATAGCGAACACGCATGCCGGGTACTGCCTCTGCAACATATTCAAGCAACCGTGGAAAGCCGACAGTCAAACCCTCCGCAGTCTCGTAACGGTATGAATTGACGTTTTGCCCGAGAAGCGTCACGTCTTTGTATCCTTTAGCATGCATGTCGCGAACTTCTTTCAGTATGCTTTCTATATCTCGGCTCCGCTCACGACCGCGAGTATACGGTACAATACAATATGTACAGAAATTATTACATCCGCGCATTATTGAAACAAACCCCGAAACATTCACACCGACAATTTTCAACGGCACAACATCCTTGTAAGTCTCACGGGTAGAAAGCTCCACATTGACAGCCTTTTCGCCTTTCTCGACAGCGCCCATAAGATTAGGCAAATCCATATAAGAATCAGGGCCGGCTACGAGGTCAACACCGTGTTTACTTATTAATTCTTCCTTCACACGCTCTGCCATACAGCCCAAAACACCTATTATTAGCGTTTTTTTATTTCTTCGCAATGAATTAAAATATTGTAACCTTCCGATAACACGCTGTTCAGCGTTATCGCGGACGGAACAAGTGTTGACAAATATTGCATCAGCAGTTTCCAAATCATCAGTCATAACATAACCTGCGGTATTCATGACTGAAGCAACAACTTCACTATCCGCAACATTCATCTGGCAACCGTAAGTTTCAATATACAACTTACGGTCTTCTATATCATACATTTCTTGGTTCATCTTTCTTTTTTCTCTAAAAACGACCGCGAAGATAATGAAAAATCAGATGCAATAAAAAAGTATTTACCTGTTAACACTGTTTTATAAATATATTTTGTATATTTGCAACGATAGAAAATCGCAAAAGTCTTTATAATATGAAGATTTAAATGACTGTAAAGCGATTCACCTTCTTAAAATAATATGAAATGGAAGAATTTGGAGACTGGATTTATGTAATCATCCTTGTAATTGCAGGTATCAGCAGCGTTATAAGCTCTTTCAGGAAAAATGCGAAACAAAAAGCGGAAGAGGCTCAAGCACAACCTGAACCTCAACAGCGCGAAGTTATTCGCGGTGATGTGTTCGATGATGATTTCTGGGGAACAGTGGAGCCAAAGCAGGAACCTGTGACAGTTAAACCGGCTCCCGTCAGTAAACCTCAATATAAATCAATTGAACAACTATCATACCATTTCAATCAACATCAGGAGGGTGCGTCATCTTTTAATCACAACAAAGATGTATCCATATTATTAGAAAGCGAAGATGTATACACAACGGTTACGCTCGAAGATATGCCAAAAGATACCGATGATTGGCGTAAAGCGTTTGTTTATAATGAAATTTTCAACCGAAAATACTGATAATGCACAAAATAAAATTAGTCATTTTTGATTTAGACGGAACATTATTAAATACTATATCCGACCTCGCTCACAGCACAAACTACGCTTTAGAAAAAAACGGATTTCCGGTACACCCTATCGAAGCATACAATTTTTTTATCGGTAACGGCATAAACAAGCTCTTCGAACGCGCACTGCCCGAAAACGAAAAAACAGAACAAAATGTTTTACTTATTCGCAAAGATTTTATACCATATTACTTCGAGCATAATATGGACTACACTGAGCCGTATGAAGGTATACCCGAGCTTTTGAAATCTTTGCAAGATAAAGGCTACTTACTCGCCGTAGCATCAAACAAATACCAGTCGGCAACAGAAACACTTATTAAAAGTTTATTTCCGGATATATCATTCGCCGCCATTTTCGGACAACGCGATGGAGTTCCGGTCAAACCCGACCCTTCTATCGTACACGATATATTTAAAATTACAGGAATATCGCCTGAAGAAACAATATATATAGGCGATTCCGGTGTCGACATGCAAACAGCGTCTAACAGCGGAGTAATGTCAATAGGTGTAACTTGGGGTTTTCGTCCGCTCGAAGAGCTTGAAGATGCCGGAGCAAGTTATATTTCAGATAATACGGCAGACATTTTGAAGATAATAGAAAAAAAATAAAAAAAAAACACTACCTTCGCGGCGTTTTTTTAACAAAAACATCATTTAGCTACGCTGACCGTTGGTTCACAGCTAATTTAACACTTTTAATATTAAGATATATCATGGCATTTAAAAAGATCACGGCGGAAGAAGCCGCTATGTACGTCAACAACGATGACAATGTAGGATTCAGCGGATTTACACCTGCAGGATGTCCTAAGAGTGTTCCTAAAGCAATTGCAGACAGGGCGGAAGAAGAACATAAGAAAGGTAATCCTTTCAAAATAGGGATGTTTACCGGAGCGTCTACGGGAGACCAGTTAGACGGAGCTTTGGCCCGCGCCAAAGCTATAAAATTTCGTACCCCGTACCAATCAAATAAAGACCTGCGCTCGTTAATGAATTCGGGCGGAACAGATTATTTCGACATGCATCTTTCCGAACTGGCTCAAAGCCTTCGTTACGGCTTTCTTGGCAAGGTTGATGTAGCTATTGTTGAAGCTGCCGATATAACTGACGACGGTGAGATCATACCTACCGAAGGTGTAGGCATCGTACCGACAATATGCCGCTTAGCGGACAGAATAATCATAGAATTAAACAGTTTTCATCCGAAAGGAATACGCGGTATGCATGATATTTACGAACCGGCAGACCCTCCCGCACGTCGCGAGATACCTGTTTACACACCTTCCGATCGTATCGGTACACCATACTTGAAAGTAGACCCCAAAAAGATTGTCGGCGTAGTCGAAACAAATAATTTACCTAACGGCAGCGCATTCAGTCCCCTTGACGATGTAACGCTTGCAATTGGTAAAAACGTATCCGATTTCCTTGTCAAAGAGATGAAAGCCGGACGCATACCAAGCTCATTCCTGCCTGTACAGAGCGGAGTAGGAAATGTTGCAAATGCCGTACTCGGAAGCATGGGTGAAAATAAAGAGATACCCGCGTTCAATATTTATACGGAAGTGATACAGGATGCAGTTGTTAAGTTAATGAACGACGGACGTGTTAAATTCGCAAGCGGTTGTTCTCTCAGCGTCAGCCTCGATGCTTTGAATGAGATATATTCTAACCTCGACTTTTTTAAAGATAAGATACTGTTAAGACCTCAGGAAATATCAAACAACCCGGAGGTTGTTCGCCGCATGGGACTTATAACGATAAACACCGCGCTCGAAGCTGATATTTTCGGAAACATCAATTCAACACATGTTCTTGGAACAAAGATGATGAACGGAATAGGCGGATCAGGTGATTTCACACGCTCGGCATATCTTTCGATATTCACGACGCCATCAACAGCGAAAGACGGTAAGATAAGCGCTTTCGTTCCTATGGTATCGCATATGGACCACAGTGAGCACTCCGTAAAAGTGATGATAACAGAGCATGGCGTAGCCGACCTTCGCGGAAAGTCACCGAAACAACGCGCCCGCAGTATCATCGACAACTGCGTAGACCCAAGCTACCGCCCGTTACTTAACGATTATCTGAATATGGGAGTGTCAGGACATACTCCACAAAATCTGGAATGTTGCTTTGCTTTCCACCGGGAATTTGCAAATAGCGGAGACATGCATAACGTTAATTGGAAGTAGAATGAAGACCCCATAATCCCCTTTAAAGGGGAACTTATATAAAAGCCTTCCCTCTCCGGGGCAGGCTTTTTTTATTAAAGCCCCTTCCCCGGGAAGGGGTTTGGGGTAGGCCTTTCAAAAAAAGTAAATGCCACCATATGGCAGCATTTACCCAATTGCGATATTTCTGAAATCTTACACGTTTCACAACGAGCATATTTCCACGGGTGTATATAAATTTGATTAGTTACAAAACTA
>JGI994J12354_10001353_pt1 | contig 24875 bp, 26 predicted proteins | sample IntmicLarv3ML3BL_FD_12354 | JGI IMG/M metagenome (IMG submission 12354)
TTTTTTTTTTTTTTTGTCAAGAGGTTAAGAAGAGAAACTAAAAAAAGAAAGTACTTTATTGAATAGTAAAGTACTTTCTTTTTTTAAAACAAAATATAATTTAGATAATAAAAAAGCAAAAAAAACGATAAAATAATCTTATACATTTAGAAAAGAGAATTAAAACTATGAATATGCAGATGATAATTTTAATTGTTGTTGTTGTTGTAATTGTTGTTTTTATTGTTGTCTCATCAATAACTAGCAAAAAAGCACAAAAAAAAGAACAAGCAAAACGAAAAAAAGTAGTTAGAGAAGAAATTAAAAATTATATATCAAAAAATTTAAATTTAAAAAATATTAGAGTTGAGTATGAAAAAGTATATGCTCGAAAAGGTCCTGAATATAAATATCGTGATGTTTTTGATGTTATTGTTCAAATGTTTGATGCAAAAACAAATGAACTTGTAAACACAAAATCATTTGAAATTGAGGGTGTCACAACCAGAGCTGATAAAAAAACATACCAAACTGCTTGGCATGTAAATGTTGAAACAAATATCGAAGAAACACAAAAAAGAATAGCTATCGCAGAAAAAAAAGTTAAATTAACAAAAGCAGAAATAAAAACTTTAAAAGAAGAAGAAAATTTAAGAGCTAAAGCAGAAGCACAAAGAATTAAGGATTTAGCAAAAGAAAATAAAATAAAAAAAGCAGAAGAGAAAAAAGAAAATTCTTTAAACGTAATTTCTCCAGAGAAAAAAGCTATGACTGTTAAATTTATCCCAAAAAGAAATAAGTAAATTTTTAAATAAAACATTAATATCTTCTATATTTAAAAAACCTCTTATGAACCGTATGGTCTATAATAGGTTTTTAAAAATGTTTGCTTTTTGCTTTTATAATATTTCTATGAAATATTATAAATTTTATCTAAATACTTTATCAATAACCCCGCCACCAAGACAAATTTCATCTAAATATAAAACAGCTTCTTGTCCTTCGGTTACAGCTCTAACCGTATCATCATAATATATTTCTAATGAATTACTATTAATAATTTTAACTCTTACATTTATATCAGATTGACGATATCTAAACTTTGCGCTACATTCAAATTCTAAAGAAAGAAAGTAGTTTTTAAAATTTATAATAAAATTAAAATTTGTTACTAAACATTTTTTAGATTTTAAATATTGTAAGTCTGTTAATTTAGAAACATATAAAATCTTGTTTTCAACATTTTTTTTTGCGACATAATATGGTTCAACTTGTCCTCCTAAATTCAAACCTTTTCTTTGCCCTATTGTATAATACATAATTCCAATATGATCTCCTAATATTTTGTTTGATGCAATATCTATAATTTTTCCAGGTTGGTTCGGAATATAATTTTGTAAAAATTTAATAAAATTTCTTTCACCAATAAAACAAACACCAGTTGAATCTTTTTTCTCAGCAGTTATTAATTTATGTTGTTTTGCTAAAACTCTTATTTCAGATTTTTGAAATGAATGTAATGGAAATAATGTTTTTGCTAATACTTCTTGAGAAAGTTGGCATAAAAAATAAGTTTGGTCTTTGTTTTTATCTAAACCTTTAATTAATTGATACTCGTCTAAACTTTCATTGTATTGAATTCCAGCATAATGTCCCATGGCTATATAATCAGCTTTTAAAACATTAATTGCATAATTAAAGAATTTATCAAATTTTATATATTTATTGCATAAAATATCTGGATTTGGTGTTCTACCTTTTTTGTATTCTTTTATAAAGTAATCAAAAACATGATCTCAATATTCTTTTATAAAATCAACTCTATGCAATTTGATTCCCAGTGTTTTTGCAACATCTTGCGCATCTAAAAAATCTTGTTCTTGTGGGCAAATGTTTGTATTAAAATTATTACCTAAAATATCATTGTTTAACTGACTATCTCAGTTTCGCATAAAAAGACCTTCAACATCATAGCCTTGTTCTAATAAAATAGCGGCAACAATAGAGGAATCAACTCCACCACTTAAACCAACTATCACTTTTTCTTTCATACTTATTTTCCTTTATTATTTATAGAATTTCTAGTTTCAACAGAATCATTTGTATTTTTTATGTTACTTGGTTCATTAAATCAAGTTTCATAATCATCAAAATTTAAAGTTGTTTGTTTTTGAGTTTTGTTTTTTAATCTATCTGCTGCATTAACAAGTTCATTAATTAATATTGTTGTATCATTTAAATTTTGACGAACTTTAACTTCTGAATAATTAGAAGCGTGTTTTTTAAATTTTCTATCCATATCATCAGTTTTTCCTGAAGTTGTAAAATCTAAAACGCTTGTGCTTAACTCTGGGATTGGTGATTTAAGAGGATTTAATTTCATTTGATTTGGTGATAATAATTCATCTATTATGGTATCTTCTTCATTTTTGCTATCTGTTGTATTGTTTTGTTCTTCTAAAATATTTTTATTTAAAATGTTTTTGTTAGGAGCAAATATATTTTCATCTGAATTAACATTACTATTACTAATGATACTATTTCTAATTTCATTAATTTCATTTTCATCACGAGCTGAAGTGAAATCTTTTAGATGATAATTTTTAGGATATTCATTGTAATTAAAATCTGAATTTAACCTATCTATTAGTGTTTTTCTTTGTTTTTGTTCTTTAATATGTGAATTAATACGCATTTCTAAAATTTTTGATGGTAGTTCTGATGAAAATGTTTCAATAGTAGTATCCACAACATGTAGTGCTTTAAATTTATTATTTAAAATATCATCTTTATCAAAATTAAAGTCAAAATCTTTATCTTCTCTTAAAAAATGTGTATTTGCATTTTGTATTAAAGAAATTTTTGCATTCTCATCTCGGAAACTTTCAAACTCTAGTTCAGATTTATCATCTGAAAAATTCTTATTTTCATTATTAATTTGCAATATATTAATTTTTTTTTCCATTAGAATCGCCTCTTGCTTTATGATTATACCTTAAAATAAGTAGTAAAAAAATAGGTGAACATAAAATTTTTACATATCTTGTGGTATGTGATCCTTTTTATTGGAGTCTATCTATTTTATATTTTTAGTATTTTGTTTAGGTTCATTCATTTTTTCTTTTGCATTTAGATATGAAATGTTTTCATGATTCATTAAATTCCATGTTAATTTTAATCTCTGCATTATTAAGAGATTTCATTTCGCATAAAAAATTTAAATAAATTATATTAGAACTAAAAATATATTTTAGAACTAATCATGATAACAGATTATCTTAATTTATTATTTTTATATGTTGCAATGATAAAATTCTAATTATTGCAGCTTATCTAGTTTTGTTCATTCTTATTTATGCACTAGTTAAATTCTCTTCTTTTTGTTCAGTTTGTTGTTATTTTAAAAAGATCAAATTAAAGCGGTTATATTCAATAAAATAATTGTTGCGCTAAAATTTTTATCACGAAAAAATACTTACTATAGTTACAATATTTAAAGCTAAGTCAAATGAAACGCAGAGAAGAAGCATAAGATATTGTCATCAATTATTTGTTTCTAAAAGATATATAGTTAAAAAAAGATATATTACTGTAATTAATAAAAGCGTTATTTTAACAGCGGATGTTTTAAAATATTTTGTTTCTTTCGTTTTTTCGTCTGCCACAAAATTTTTATCTCTTTTAATTAAAAATGGTCAGAATAATATAGTCAGACCTATTAAAATTATTGTTGCACTAAAAACTTTTATTATTTTCTTTTGATTTATAATTAACTTATCTGAACTAACTTCTTTAATTATTATGATATTTTGTAATATTATAAATGACATAAACGTAAATAAAAGTGTTCATCAAAAGAGATTTGATGAAAATGCTAATCTTCCATCGGTATTAATTGGGATAAGTATATTAACTAGTCGTCATAAATAAAGCTTGAGAAAAGAATAATGAATTTATATCTCGTTTTTTGTTAGGTTTATTTTTTATGTTCTCCCAACTTTTTAATTATAATGTTCTATCAACTATAAGACTTCTGCTTATTATTATAACAAAAACTAACAAAAACACCTCTACCATTATTAACACGGTTTATAAATTTTTGAAGTAGTCTAAAATAGAGATATACTACTCGCATTGTAAATATATCACAAAGCAAAATTTTATGAAAAGTTAAATTTAGCGATTGATCAATCTATTGATTTTTATAATTATTCTAAAATTAAAAGTAAAAACTAAAACACGACCCAACGTTAAACATTTTTTAGTTGATCAAAAAAATAAAGGTAATCTATACTTAACAAAATATATTCTATATTTTGTTAAAATTATTTTAATTTTAAAATATTTATTCTTTAACTTCATTTTTTACAACAAAGTCTGTTTTTTTTGCAATTTCTTTAATTGATGTTTTTTCAAAATCAGAAAGTTTATCAGGTAAAACTATGTTAATTACAAATAATATATTTGCTCGTTTTGAGGAATTAATACCTTTATATAGTCCATAATTTGCGACTGTAATAATATCTCTGTTTTTAACTTTTTTTGGTAATTTAATTGAAATTGAGCCATCCAACGTTTCTACTGTAATACTATTTTCTAATAAAACATCAATGTATGAAACGTTTAATGTTGTTTTAATATCATATTGATTAACTATTTCAATATTTTTTAAAATCTTTAAATGAACATTACCATAAATATGCCCTCTTTCGTTAGAAGTTGCACTATAATTTCCAGCATTTCTTAAAACGATTTGTTGACCTGGAGTTAATCCTTTTGGAATTGGTAAAATTATTTTTTGTTTTTTTACAAAAACTTTTTTTCCTTGACATGTTTTACATGGATGCGTGATAAGTTCTCCATAGCCTTTACATTTTGGACAAATTTGTTGAGTTTGAAATTTTGCAATTCCCATATCTTTTAACATAACAACCGATCCATGTCCATCACACATATCACATTTTTTAATATCACTTTTATTAACTGCTCCAATACCATCACATGTTGCGCATAACATTATTAAGTTTAATTCAACTTCTTTATCAATTCCAAATAATAACTCTTTTAAAGTTAGATGTAAATCAATGACTTCATCTTTTACGCGAGATTGCTTTTCTGAGTTTCTACTAAAATCACCAAATCCACTTGATCTTTTTCTGCCCCCACCAAAAAATGAACCAAAGATATCTGAAAAGAAATCATCCCCATCACCCGACATTTTTGAAAAAAAATCTTCAAAACCACCAAAACCACCAAAACCTTGACTCGATCCTTGTAAACCATCATGTCCAAACTGATCATATGTTTTTCTTTTATTTTGATCTAATAAAATTTCAGCAGCTTCTGTGGCTTCTTTGAATTTTTCTTCTGCATCGGTTTCTTTATTTACATCTGGATGGTATTGTTTTGCAAGTTTTCGGTATGCTTTTTTAATTTCGTCATCTGTAGCTGTTCTTGAAACTCCTAAAATTTCATAATAATCTCTTTTTTTAGCCATTTAATTTATACCACTTTCTATTCGTAAAAAACAACTATTATAATAGTTGTTTTTATTGATGTTATTATTTTTTATTCTCATTATCTTTATTTTCTTCTTTAATTTGATCTGTATTTTCAGTTTCTGATTGTGGTGCTTGTTGTGCCGCCATTTCTGATGCCATCTTCATAACTTGTTCTAAGTCATTCATTTTTTTCTCTAAAGCTTCATAATCTTCTTTTGAAATTAATTCTCTTATTTCTTTTGCTAAATCTTCTGATTGTTTTTTTTGTTCTGCTGGAACTTTATCATCCATTTTACTAATTGAATCTTCAATAATGTTTAGATATGATTCTGCTTTATTTTTTAATTCAATACCTTTTCTTTTTTTGATATCAGTTTCAGCGTTTTGCTCTGCTTCATCAATCATTTTTTTAATTTCGCTTTCACTTAAATTTCCAGAGTTAGAAATTGTGATAGATTTTTCTTCATTAGTTTCTTTATCTTTTGCAGTCACAGAAACAATACCATTTACATCAATTTTAAAAGTTACTTCAATTTGAGGAACACCTCTTGGGGCTGGTTTAATTCCTGATAATTGGAATTGACCTAATGATTTATTATCTAAAGCCATTGGTCGTTCCCCTTGTAAAACATTAATATCAACGGCTGGTTGATTATCTACTGCTGTTGAAAATACTTGTGATTTTTCAGTTGGGATTGTTGTGTTTCTTTGAATTAATGGTGTCATAACTCCACCCATTGTTTCAATTCCTAAAGTTAAAGGAGTAACATCAAGCAATAATACATCAGTTACATCACCTGCTAAAACTCCTCCTTGAATTGCAGCACCCATAGCCACAACTTCATCTGGGTTAATTGTTCTATTTGGTTCTTTACCTAATAATGATTTAACCAAAGTTTGTACAGCAGGCATTCTTGTTGATCCACCCACTAGTAAAACTTCATTAATATCAATTGCTTTTAGTTTAGCTTCTTTTAAAGCGTCTTCAACTGGTCTTTTTGTTCGTTCTACAAGATCTTTAACCATTTTTTCAAATTCACTTCGTGATAATTTTGTACTAAAATTTACAGGGCCATTTTCATTCATAGCAATAAATGGTAAGTTAATTTCTGTTTCGACTTGACTTGATAGATTAATTTTTGCTTTTTCAGCCTCGTCTTTAAATCTTTGCACTGCCATTTTGTCTTTTAATAAGTCTAAGTTAAATTCTTTTTTAATTTTTTCACCAATTCAATCCATGATTTTTTTGTCAAAATCATCACCACCTAGTTTGTTATCTCCTGATGTTGATAAAACATTATAAGTTCCATCAGCTAGTTCAAGGATAGAAACATCAAATGTTCCTCCTCCTAAGTCATAAACAAGTACTTTTTGTTCTTTGTCTTGTTTATCGATTCCATATGCTAAAGCTGCTGCTGTTGGTTCGTTAATAATTCTTTCAACTTCTAAACCAGCAATTTTTCCAGCATCTTTTGTAGCCTTACGTTGTGCATCATTAAAATATGCTGGCACTGTAATAACTGCTTTAGTAATTTTTTGTCCAAGTTTATCTTCTGCATATTTTTTTAAATATCTTAAAGTTTCTGCAGAAATTTGTTCGGGTGTATAGTCTTTTTCTTCTAACTTAACTTTAAAATTTGTTCCCATTTCACGTTTAACTGAAATTGCTGTATTTGGGTTTGTAACTGCTTGTCTTTTAGCAGCTCCTCCAACAATAATATCTCCATTTTTAAATGCAACTACTGACGGAGTTGTTCTTTGTCCTTCTGGATTTTCTAATACAATTGGTTGACCACCTTCCATAATAGCTACAACCGAGTTTGTTGTTCCTAAGTCTATTCCAATAATTCTTTCTTTTGCCATAATATTTTATACCTTCCTTTACTTTGCAACTTTTACAACGACATGTTTAATAACTCTGTCATATAATTTATATCCGTTTGATACAACGATTGCAATTTTTCCGCTTTCTATTTCTGGGGCATCAATTTGCTCTATTACGTTATGAACTTCTGGATCTAATTCATCTCCAATTTTTGTAGAAATTAATGAAATTCCAGAATTTGTTAATGCTTGGTCAAGTTGATTGACCACCATTTCAAACCCCATTAAATAATTTTTTATTTCTGGTTTATCTTCTAATGAGTTAAAAACTGTTCTGAACATATCAATTGCTGGTAGTATTTCGCTTGCAAGTTTTTCACTACCATATTTCTTTACAAGCATAGTTTCGTGTTGGAATCTTTTTACTGTATTTTGATTATCTGCTACTGCCATCAGCTTTTTTTCTTCTAATCTTTGGTTTTGTTCTATCAAATTGATAAATTCTAACTCTAATTGTTCAATTGGAGTATGTTTTTTGCTTTTAACATTATCATCACCTTCTTGTGGTGTTGGTTTGATATTTAAATCTTTTTTTATTTTTTCAAATAGTGTAAAAATAATTTTTTTTTCTTTTTTATCCATTGCCTCCACCTCCTTCGCTAAATTTTTGTTCGATCATTTGGCTAACTCACTCTAATAATTCAGATATCTTATCATATGCTATTCTTTTTGGACCCACTAGTGCTAAGGTGCCTTTCTCTCCTTCTTGCGTAAGAAAGTTAGTTCCAATAACTGCAAAATCATCATTATCAATACCTGTTTCAAAACCAATAGCTACTGATAACTTTGATTTTTGCGATGATTGAGTTTTGAATCAAGCAAATGGAGAAGCTCCTTCTATAAAACTAATAATTTCTTTAATCTTTTTTGGATCATTAAACTCAGGGTTTTGTAATAAATACTTAACTCCACCCGTTTTTGGATGAGAAGCGTTTGCATGTAAAATTGCATTAACAAATGTTTGTAAAATAAATTCATATTTTTTAACTTGTTGTTTTAAAATAGGGATTATTGCTTGTGATTTAAATTCTATTTCTGAAATTTTTGAATTTATTAATCTTTCATTAAATAATTCAATTGAAATTTGTAATTCTTTGAATGTAATTTTATCTAATTGAATTATTTTATTCTCAATTTTTCCATTCGATAGAATAAAGATAACTATTGCATTATTTTCATTCAGTCTAACTAATTCCACTTTAGAAAGTGAAATACTATCTATATTATTTTCTGTAGTCACAACTGTTGCTAATTTAGTTATTTCGCTAATAATTTTAGAGGTTTGATCTAAAATTTCATCAATTGATGCACCACGTTTTTTAAAAATTTCTTCTATTTGTGCTTTATAATCTTCAATATTATTTGTTTGCATCAAGTTATCAACATAATATCTATAACCCATAGTTGATGGCACTCGACCTGAAGAGGTGTGAGCTTTTTCTAAAAAACCTTTTTCTTCTAAAAAGACTGACTCATTTCTTATTGTTGCTGATGAAACAATAATTGCTAATACTTCTTGAATTCTTTTAGAACTCACGGGAGCAGCGGTTTTAATATATTCTTCAGTTATTACTTTTAAAATTGCATTTTGTCTTTCTGTCATACATTAACTCCTTTGAGTCTAATAATTAGTTTAATTCTAGCACTTTGATTTGTCAAGTGCTAATTTAATTTATTTGAATTTCCTATGATAAATTTATCATTTTGCACACTTAAGACATAATTTTTCTTCTTTTCAATTTCTTCTGCAACAATAGCTCTAGCAATAACTGTTTCTATTTTTTTTTCGATATAACGTTTAATTGGTCGAGCGCCAAATTCTTTGTTATATCCTTCTTTTAATATTTTCTCTTTGACATCATCTGTAAAATTAATTAAATATTCATTAACATCAAAAATTCTATTTTTTAATTGGTCTAAAGTTTTATCAATAATTTCATAAATAATTTCTTTTGATAACAGATTAAATAAAACAGTATTATCAATTCTATTTAAAAATTCTGGTCTAAAGAATTTTTTTAAACTATCTGCTATGATTTCATCATCAATTAATTCTGGTTCAGTTGACATTAAGTATTCAGAACCAATGTTTGATGTCATAATAATAATTGTGTTTTTAAAATCAACTGTTTTTCCTAGAGAGTCTGTTACTCTCCCATCATCTAAAATTTGTAATAAAATATTTAAAACATCTGGGTGAGCTTTTTCAATTTCATCAAATAAAACAATCGAATATGGCTGACGTCTAACAGCTTCTGTTAAGCGACCGCCCTCTTCATAACCTACATAACCTGGAGGTGAGCCAATTAATTTTGAAACTGATTGTTTTTCCATAAATTCACTCATATCAAGTCTAACCATCTTTTTTTCGCTATTAAATAACAATTTTGCTAAACTTCTTGCAATTTCTGTTTTTCCAACACCTGTTGGACCTAAAAATAAGAAACTACCAATGGGTTTGACTGGATCTTTAATTCCGCTTCTACTTCTTAAAATAGCATCAGAAACAACTTCTATTGCTTGTGGTTGTCCTTTTATCATTTTCTTTAAGTTGACCCCTAGTCCTAAAAGTTTTGTTCTTTCTGATTCCATTAAATTATCAATAGGTATTCCAGTTCAACGAGCAACTATAGTTGCAACCTCTTCTTCTGTAACTTCTTCAAAAATCATTTTTCTATTGTTTTTTTTCTCTTCTTCTTTGATTTGACGTTCAATTGCAGGTAGAATATAATATTGAATTTCTCCAGCTCTCTCATATTCGCCATTAAATTGTGTTTTATCTAATTCTGTTTTTAATTGTTCAGCTGTTGAGCGTAAATTACTCAATTTGTTATGTTGTTCTTTTTCTTTTTCTCAGCGGGTGTTTAAAATATTTTGTTTTTCTTTTAGTTTACTTAATTCAATTTCATTTTGTTTTAACCGGTCTTTTGATTTTTCATCAGTTTCTTTACTTAAAGCTGCTCGTTCAATTTCTAATTGCATCACTTTTCTGTTGATTTGATCAAGTTCGGTTGGAATTGATGCTAATTCTGTTTTTATGGTTGCACTCGCTTCATCTATTAAATCAATTGCTTTATCTGGTAAAAAACGATCAGAAATATAACGATCACTTAATTGCGAAGCAGCCACGATTGCATTATCATGTATTCTTACACCGTGATATGTTTCAAATCTCTCTTTTAAACCTCTTAAAATCGAAATTGTTTCACTTACTGTCGGTTCAGAAACTAACACTTTTTGAAAACGACGTTCTAACGCAGCATCTTTTTCGACATATTCTCGATATTCTTTTAAAGTGGTTGCACCAATCGCTTTTAAACCACCTCTTGCAAGAGATGGTTTTAATAAGTTAGACACATCCATTCCACCACCTGTGCCAGTTTTTCCAGCACCAACAATTAAATGTAACTCATCAATAAATAAAATAACTTCACCAGCTAATTTCTCAATTGCATTAACTATTGCCTTTACTCGTCCTTCATATTCTCCCAAAAAACTAGCACCCGCCATAACACTACCCATATCTAGTTCTAAAATTTTTTTATTCTTTAGATTGTTTGGCACATCATCTTTCACGATTCGTTGTGCCAACCCTTCAATAATTGCTGTTTTTCCGACTCCTGGTTCTCCTATTAAAACTGGATTATTTTTAGTTTTTCGACTCAGAATTCTGATAACTCGCATGATCTCATCATCTCTTCCGATAATAGGGTCAATTTTACCATCAATTGCAGCTTTTGTTAGGTCACGTGTGTATTTTTCAAGGATATTTGAATCATTTGCAGGATTTGTTTTCTCTGTAAATTCCATAAATAGTCCTCCTTTTTTTATAATTAGCACTCTATTCTCTTTATTGCTAATTACTTATAATAATACAATTAAATTTAGCAATGTCAAGTATTAAGTGCTAAAAAATATATATTTTATTATTTATAAAAAATTACAAGACATTTATTAAAATCATTAAAAAAATGTCTTGTAATTTTAAGAAGTAAAATAAATTTTGGTAAAAATTAATACTATTTTAAGAAAAATTTAATAAATATCTTAATAAATTATCTTATTAAAAAATAATATTTAAAAACATTGTTTTAAAATTAAATTTTGTTTTAAAAAAAATACTATCACTTGATTAATAGTAGAATATTTTAAAGCTTCATATTGTTTTTGAGCGCTTATTTTATTTTTTTCATACCCTAACATTTGTTTATATATTTTAAATAAACCTATAATTTGAGCTAATTTTGAACTATGATATATCATTTTATCAAAATATTTAGTTTCATCAAATAATTCAAGGTTAATGATTTTTATTAATAATTTTTTTTGAGCTATTTTTAGCTTAATTAAATCATTATTAATTATTTTAGTATTAATGTATAAAAATAAAAAATTTCAATTTAAAGTATATTTATTATTAATTTTTTGTTTTTGATATTTTTTTAAAAAAAACCAAATTTCTTCATCATATCTTATTTGATTTAAAAATAAATTTATAAGTATTTTTAACTTAATTTTTTTTAAAAATAAAATATCTTCATATTTATTAGTATTAATTTTTAAAGAAATTTTTTGAATTGTATTTAAAATTACTAATAAAACTTTTTTATTAATAAAATCATGTTCTAATGAAATTTTTATATTTTTAAAATTTAAGCTACTGATTGAATAATTCAAAAGAGTTAAATATTTATCATTTATTCGAGTATTTGGAATAAAATCAATATTTAATAATAATTTTTGTTCATTTGTTAATAGTGTTTTTGTTAAATTATCAAATAATAAAAAGAATGATTGTTTATTTATTTTTTGTTGTTTTAAAAAATTTTGAGATTGCATATTTCCTCCTAAATTTATATATCTTAAAAATAAATCACATATAATATATCGATATTTAAAATATAAAAATGACAAAAGAAAAATTCATAAACTATGAAATAATATTTTAAAAATGAAAAATTTTTTATTTTCATATTATTCAAAAAAATCTTTATAAAAATAAAAAAACACTAGATTAAATTATTATAAATAATCTCAATTCAAGTGTTTTTTACTATATTTGTTAAATTTATTTTATTATGACGCTCTTGTGAAGATAAAGTTTTGCACATTAGGATTAAAACGTAGTAGATGGAACTCATCATTAACTTATGGTCTAATTGCAGTTAAATTCACCCCAAAATAATCAAATTCTAAAACGTATATCAAATCTAACGTTTCCTCCGACATTGCTCTCATGTACTCCGTTTTCATATCTAGAACCGGCATAATCTTTTTCTATTACCTCCAAAGTTTTGCGTTGAAACTTGCATAAAAGATGGTACAAAATTACCTGCAGAACGTTCAGAATTTCAATCATTAGTTTGGTTAATCTGATCTTGAATTAAGGGTCTAACTATTTGTTCTCAATGTCAATTTGGACCATACTGATGGGCCAAATTAATTCTGTCTTAAAGTCTGCGTAATGAAACAGGGTCTCACACACCGCCACAAATTAAATATAACTAGATATTAAATTAACTCCTGACGTATTTTAAAAACTTGAAAAAACATCACTTAACACATTATCAAAGAAGTTAATTGAAGTTTCTGCATCAATTGAAATTGAGTCGTTTCTAAAGTCTCTAAGTAAAGATTGAGTCCCTTCTTGATATTGAGTAACATCAATTGTATAAAAATGTTGAATTGTTGCTAGTGCAATACGTATGTTTTCTGCATTATGTTTGAAATGTAATGGTGTCAATTCTAGATGTAGAATTATTAACAGATACTGTTAAAGGAATTTGAGTTTGAGGTAATGGGATTACTGTTCCTCTTATATTTAATTCAAGATTTCCTAATACACCAACACCCTAACCAATTTTTACAATTGTATTAGCAATTGGGGCAAAACCTGAATATGCACGGATAAAGTAATCATCCACTTTATCTGAAAATTTTTGATTTAAATCTTCATTAAATTTATTGATATAATCAGTAATAAATTCTTGTGCGTGCAGCTTGTGCAACTGGTGAATTAAAATCTTCACCATAACCCATATCAACTCCTCAAATTAAATTAACTGCTTGAAAATCTTGTTGGTCAATTGATTGTAAATAACTCTTGTAAATCCATTTGCTGAAGTAAGAGTACTGGTGATGTCTCCATTAACTCTATTATTTTTAAAGAACTTTTCTGTTCAGTTTAAAGAATTTTGTAAAAGCACATTTTCATCAACGTTAATATTAACATTAGACATTTCGCTAAAAAAATTATCAACAATAATTGATCCTAATTCAAATGTATCATCAATTAATGATGTAGTTAAATTATTTTCAAAGTACTTTTCATCATTACTTCTATTTTTAATAACATTTCTTGATGAAGAAGATAAAAATTCAGTGGCATTAGCATCGTTTCCTAAAACATTAGTACCATTTTCTAAAAAATTATCAATCATAGTACCAAAAGAGTAACTATTTGTCGAAACTGTACTTAAATTAAAGTATTTCTTGGTTTAATAAACCTATGATTTTGTGTGAAAATCTAATATATAGTGAAAAATCAACTGAAACAGTTATTATTGAAGATAAATATAAATAATCATTATTAACAAAAGAATATTCTTCTACAACCACATTATCATTTGAAACATCATTTCCAAAACCATTTTGTATATATAAAATTATATCATTTAAAACATACCCGTAAAATTCTCAAGTGATGGCGTTAAATTGTTATTGACTTGTAATATTTTGTAATTTTTCTTGTAACTTATTAAAATTAATTACTCTTGCAACATCATTTTGTAAATTTATAATTTTTTGAGTTGTTAAATTACTTTCAGATTTAGAAACATCTCAAAAATTACTGATTGCATCAAAAGACAAAAAATTAAACATATCATCATTTGGGTCAATATTTGCACTATTTTGGAATTGAATTACTAAATGATTTGTAGTTGTTGTTGATAATTTTTGGATTAATCGATTTATTAATGCGGTGCTATCCATAGTGGTAAAACCAATAATGTTTGACTGACAGGCAATAACTGAAGTTGCAGCCAATAGCTTAATAACCTTTTCATTTTATACTTTTTCTACTATCTAATTTTAATGTTTTACTTGAGGAGTAATTATATATCAAAAAAAAGCAAGCAAGCGTTTCTTGCTTTTAATATTAAAGTCTATGTTTGATAGTATCAAAAAACACCTGTTCAAATTTAATTTTTTTTAAAGATAATTTTATCTTTATTTAAAACTATAAAAAATCTATTAAGATTTCGTTTAAAAGATCAAAACCTTGTTTTGTGCATAAAAGATAATGTTTCTTAATTTCTAGTAAGTTATTTTCAATTTTTATATTAATTTTATCTTTAAAAAAATTATACATCTTAAAATTATCTTCAAATAGCAAATTAATTCCTTCGACTAATCTCAAACCCATCATTAAAATTTGAAAAAAATAATCTTCTTCTGTTAGTGTTTCTGTTTCTTTTCAAAAATTTAAAGTTGTTCCGGTGTTTTTTGTTAAAAAATAATTTCCATTAATCTGTTCAAAACCACTCGCTCCTAAACCAATGCCTACAAATAAAGAATTATTTCAATAAGTTAAATTGTGAATTGATTTTTTACCTGATAAACAATAATTTGAAACTTCATATCTAAAATAACCAAGTTCTGTTAATCCGTTATTTATTATTTCATCAAAAAATTCATCATTTTGTGGTAGTTTTAACTTTTTTTTACCTCAAATAGAATCATCTTTCATGATTAATGAATATCAAGAAATGTGATCTGGAGCTAATTTTTTGATGTATTTTAAATCTGTTTGAATATTTTCAGCTGTTTGGTCAAATAAATTATACATTAAATCAATATTTATATTTTTAAAACCAACTTTTCTCGCTAATTCATATTTTTTAATTACTTCATCTCTACTATGTACGCGTCCAATTTTTGCTAATAATTTATTATTAAATGTTTGCACACCAATACTTAATCGGTTAATTTTATAAAATTTATATATTTTTAACTTAGTTTCTGTAATTGATTCAGAATTAAGTTCAATTGAAAATTCAAAATTTTGTTTATTTACATATTTTGATAAAATTTCACATAGCTTAATTGTTTGAAGGTTATTTAAGCAACTTGGAGTTCCTCCACCAATATAGATTGAATCAATTTCATTTAGTTTATCTTGATAACTTTTCAATTCTTTTTCAATTAAGTTTAAATAATTATCAATACTTGCATCATTTTTTGGTTTAATTATTTTTACAAAGTCACAATAAAAGCAAACATGATCACAATATGGTATGTGAACATATAAACTTTTAATTGGTTTATTATTTATTTTCTTCAAGATCATAATTTAAGTGATTGCCCTCTTGATTTACGAATGATTAATCAAGGAATTATTATTAAAAACAAAATAATTGCAATAACTACTAACATAATTATTAAGCATATTTTATTTGCGCGTTTTTTTATTGCCAAAACTTCATTAGCAGGAATGGGTTCATAATTATAATATCCTGCTATATTATTTTTTCTTTTTCTAGTAAATACAATATTAAAAATATGAATACCAAACATAGAAAATAAAACAATAATATTTATAATAATATCAGTTCTAAATGACTTTAAAACACCAACAGTCCAAAAGAGAATATCTACTTCTAATGCTAAATCATTTTCAAGTCTATATTGATATTGTCCTTCAAAAGCATATAAAATTGCTAAACAAATTGATCCAATAATATATGTAGAAAATGCGATTCAATTAATATAAACAGATCTTGATATTAAATTTTTATAATTTCTTGTAATAAAATATGGAATAACTTCATTACCTTGACCTAAAGAGTTTTTAAAACGAGAGACACTTGATAAAAGTAAAGCGAGATCTGTTGAAGCTCAAAAAAAGCAAGCAATAGAAATTAATAGTAAAAAAATTGACAGCGCAGGATACATCACATTTTCTATGTTCATACCTAAAAAAGTATAAATTTCATCAATTCTTGCAACTCTATAAAAAACTGCTAGCATAAATGATGTAATCAATATTCCTGTAATTGAAATCAGCAATAAAAATACATTTCTCCATTTTTCGTTCCTAATTTCTCTTGCTAATGGTTTTTCAATTATATTGGCGCGTTTATATTTAGTTCCATAATTTTGATTATTAATCTCATGGTACTGATTATATGGAATTGGTCCATAATTATATGCCTGGTTATATCCATACATACCATTAGTAACAAATTGTTGTTGAGCGTTATTAAATTGAGGATGAGGATTTGAAAAGTTTCTGTAGTATATATTATTATCAATTGGGTTATAATTGTCATTACGTTGAAAAGTATTTGGGGCATAGCGATTATTTTCAAAATCTGATGGTATTTGAAAATTTTGATTATGCATTGCTTGATTTGAGTAATGTGTTTGAGGATATCCGTAGTTCAAAGGTTGATTATTCATATTAAATTGCGCTTGATTAAAACCGTTATTTATAGGAACTTTATTATACTGTGGTTGAAAATTATTTGAGTTAGATTCAAAATTATTATTAAAATTAATATTTTTTTCATAAACAATATCTCTTTGATAATCTCTTAAATTATTAAATTGGTTGTTTTGCGATATATTTGGGATGTGATTATTATTTTGATATCCGTTGTTAACATTAGGATGAAATTGATTTGGAACACCAAAATTATCAACTGGATGTTGATTATTTTGCATATTATCATTTTTCTCTCAGAATTGATATGCCATAACTTTAAACCCCTATCAAATATGATAAAGAATAATTAATGATTACTATTATTTTTTTAATTTTCTTATTTTTTTAATCTTCCCTAATTCTATTTCAAAGTCATTTCTAAGAGTTTCAAATTTTTCAAGTCTTTTAAACTCTGTATTATCAACTTCTTGAAAATTAAAAAAAGTTTTCTTAATTTTTTTTAAAAAAATTAAGATATAGATAATAATAGTCATAATTGCAACAATTGCAAAAGAAATTAATATACTTCAAATTGAAATGCTAACATCCAATACGATGAAAGTTAAATTTTCAAATGAAAGCATATAATAATCACCTTTATTTTTTAACATATACGAATGTAAATTTGCCCTATCTACAGTCAAAGTAATGATATCATAATTTCTACAAAAAAACAAATAAAAATCATTTTTTCGCCTTTGAAAACGCTCGCGAGCCTCGCGGAACATAGGTGTTATATAAAAAAATGAATAGCTAGTAGCTATTCATTAATATTAGATGGGCCAAACCCAAAGATGTCAGTTAATAACTTAATATATTCTTCAGGTGGAGCATATCATCATTGCCTGCTAGTTGAATCAATTGATCCGTCTGTGAAAAAAAGGTTATTCTTGTCATTGTATTATTTGATGCTCCTTCAATTCTATAACTTTCAATAGATCTGACATCACCATCAAAAAGTAACATATCTGACCTTTCAGTAATTTGGCCTCAACTACCACCAAGTTCGAATCTTCTGCCTAGACCATAAATTCTAATCATATAGCTGTTTTTTCCTTTCTGTACAAGATATTACATTCGAAGCTGTCGTCACAATTGGTGTTAATATAAAAAATGCAGATAAAACCTTTAAAATTTGTTTCATACTTTATACTTCTTATAATTTATAATATCAGATTCATAAACGAAATTGTAGAATCATTTTTATCAAATAATTCTAAGTCTAAATCAATTTGAGTATCATTTTCATCAACCAAAGTTATTCTTCATATCCCAAATTCAAAAAAAGCAGATAACTTCAATTCGCTAATTTTGATTGGATTTTTTAACTCAAATTCTCCGTTGTTTGAAATTTTAGATTTATTTAAATGATTAAAATTAATAAGTCCATCTCCATATTCATTTTCCAAAGTTTTTTTATCACTTTCTAAAAATGAAAATTGTTTAACTTTATATTTAGAATATTCTCCATTTGCAGTTTGTTGATCCAACGACATTGAAGAAGGAATTGATGCTGTTTCTACCAAATTTGTAATTTCAGGAAAAGGGTAGTTGGTAAATGATGTCTAAATATTATTAACCATAAATTTATATAATTGAATATCTATTATTTTAAAAGAAATTAATTATTTACTAAGGTATCAAATTTTTTAATTTCCTATAATTTGTTATAACAACTAAATATATATCTAAATATGCTCCATTTAAATAATTTTCAAAAGATGAAAGTGCAAAAGAATAAGTTATAATATTTGCCATAATAATAATTAAAACAACAAGTAAAAATCATACTAGACCAACTAATAATGTTGCTGATACAGTTGCTCCAATTGAAGCTAAAATAACTGATAAATTTTAGCTTATATCAGCAGAATCTTTTATAATTTCAAGAATATCAACTAAATTAGTTATTCCAATTCTAATAAATAATTCCTTACCTGTTTTTTTGTATTTCTTCTCTGTAATAACCAAATCAATATCAATGTAAAACTGTCCAAAAATCTTTTTGGCTTGTTCTATTTGGAATATACTAAAAAGATTCATTTTCGTGCATAAAATTTTTGTTGAAAATAATATTTATATCAATAATTACAAAAATATTATTACTAATCGATTTTCTCATTAAATAACTAACTTCTGAAGATAAAAATATATCCACCATACTTTGTGGGATGTCAAATATTTTTAAACCTTAAAAATCTATCACAATTTCTTCATCAATATAAAAAATATATTCTTAATTTTTTTCTTCAACAGTGTCAAGTGTTACATTATCACTATTAAAATTAGATTTTGATTTTATTTGTTTATACTTTGTAAAATTATTTAAAAAACTTTTATTATAATTTATAAATAATTCATCTAAATCTTTTGATACATTTAGTAAAGTTTTTTCATTTAATTCAATATAATTATTTTGATTATTCTCAATATGATTTTTCATATTTGATGAAAAATCATATTATCGGAAATAAGAAATTAATATTGTCATAAAAAACTTTTAAACTTCATCTATAAACTTCTTCTTTAATTACAAAAAAGTATTCTAATATAGTTAAATAATAAATATATATAATTTTATTTTAAAACTATCATAAAATTCCTTTCGTTAGCATTTTACTACTTAAATAAAAAATTTATTCAAAAAAATATTATAATAAATATTTGTAATTTTAAAATAACTATATTATTTTTAAATTCTAATTTATAAATTAAAAAACACTTCATTTTTATATAGATAATACATTTTAACATTACAAAAAATACCAAGTATTGATAATCTTTCTAATAGAGTAATCACAATGTTTAATTGACATTGTGATTGGTTCCCTTAAGATTATCAATGCTAGAAGAGATTTTGATTTATTTTTTCACAACTTATAAATTAATTCATCCATTAGAAAAAGGAATAGGCGGCAATGGCGGTTCTTCATCTAAGTGTTTTTGTAGCTCATCATTAATCTTTATATTTTTTAATTTAAGAATTTGCTTTCATAAAATAAACGACATAATCCAACTAGGGATGAAAACAAAATTAAATAACATTCCAAAACTTGAGATAAAAAAAATTACAATCCCTCAAATTGGTTTTATTTTTTCTCAAGTTGATGTTATCGCAAAAATAAAAAATATTAATAAAAATCACATTCCAATTCAAATTGATATTATCAATCACAATGATAATATCAAAATTAAAATATATCATGTTCTATTATTTTCTTCTATATTATCTAAATAATTATTTGATTGCATCTTTGAAATTCAATCAAATAAATTAATATCAAAAAGTGTTAAAATTATCAGAATCAAAACTGTTATAAGTAAAGATATAATTGTATAAATAAATATTGCTATTTTTAATTTATTACCTTTAAGAAATTTTTTGTTAATTTTATTAGTTCTCATATTTTTTATTTATATTAATATTTAACAAAAAATATTATAACCTTCCTCAGTTTGTAATAATAGCTATATAAATTCCTAAAAAAGCTCCATTAGAATAAGTTATAAAATTTTGTTGAGCGATAATAAATTGAACAATATTTACTAGTATTAAAGAACCAATAGCAATTAAAACTCATTTCAGACCTGCGGCTAATATAGGAGCAACATTAATACCATACATGATAGATAGTTGGTGAGCTAATGGAACTATTTGATTACTTGTTCATAATGAACCAACCAAAACATCAGCTAAAGTAGAAGCAGATATTCTCTCGAATATCATTCTGCCTTCTCTGCTCATCTCAAGTCTTCAATAACCAAATCAAATTCATCTTGATCTTGTCCAAAAATTTCTATGTCCTGATCTGCTCATAGGAATTATTTGTATTTCTTCGGTTAGCATAAAACTTTCATTAAAAATAATTTTATTATTAAAAACTTTAAAAATATTGTTTTCTATCGACTGCTTAATTAATAATATAAAATCATCTGTTGCAAAAATATCTATTATACTCTCAGGTAAACCAAAAGATTTCAGTTCATCAAAATTAATAATTATTTCATTGTTTTTTAATGAAATAAAATCTAATATTTTGTTTTCAATATTCTCTATATTAATATTTGTTTTTGCATTACGTGATTGGCTAATTTGTAAAAAATTATTTACTATATCTTTTTCATATTTATAAAATAATGATTCTAAATTATTTGATATTTCTGACATCCCATTGATACTTAGTTCTAATGTTTTTTTAGTATCCTTTTGAATATTAGAAATAAAAAGTGTAATAGGTAAAATTGAAAGTAAAAAAATCATCAATGCTCTTAAGTGGTTTTTAAAATTCATTTTTTAATCTCCTTATAAAATATTTCTAAATCAATATTTAAAATTCATTCACACTATAAGTATACCATTTTATTGTTACTATTTTAATAAATCTAAAATTAGATTTAATTTATATTTTATAAAAACTAAGTACTTTAAAAATTTAATATGCTTATTTCATTACCATTTATAAATAATTTTTATAGTATAAAAGGTTCTCTATTGGATGCATCTTATTAATAAGATTTAATATATTTTATAATTATGTTTTAAAGCAATGCTTATAAAATTTTCACTTTCAATATCTAAAAAAATCATTTAGAGATAACCTATTTTTTATAATCATGAAGTTAAAAAACAGTCTGAGTATCTTTATTAATTAAAAAAGTGTCTATACCAAAATTGTGATAAAAGTTTATAATATATTCAAATTAAACAAATACTTCAATATTTAACAATGAATTTGTATAGATATCATAATTAATACTTACAACATGCAATGAAAATAATAAATTATATAATCGCCTAGTTTTCATATCAGGAGCATGAAGTGCATGATTCGTCAACAAAAAAACATCTCTACCAGTATAATTTTGGTAAAAAATGACAAAATTATACTTGTGATTATTTTTTTTATAACAACAGAAATTCTTATTAAACCTTCATAATTATAGATTATTGCACTATATACTACTTCAATGATATATTGTTTCATTTCTCCTAATGAATAATATGTTTCAAAAGGTAACTCATTGAACATACTAAATTGATATGCATGATTATTGAAAGGTAATTCAAAAAATGATTATTCTACACAACACTGTTGTTGATATAATTTTATTCACTATGTAAGATATTTAAAAATAAATTATTTTTAAATATAATTTGTCCAGCTTTTCTTCTAGATATTAGAATTTTCTTATTTTTTAAAACTATTTTAATTTTATAAGTTCTATAAATTTTATAACTATTATTAAATGCATTAATAATTTCGTTTTAATAATTATTAATATTGATTTTAGTGCAGTTATTAGTTTGATAATAATATGTTGATTTTAATATTCCTAAAATTTTACACATATTTCATATTAAATATTTATTTTTTTGTCATTATCAGTACAGTTTGTTTTTAAAATATCACTCACAACTGATCAACTTCTTTTTAGAAGCTAGTAATCCATTTTCTTATTGAAATTTATTTTATTTTGCTTTAAAAGAATCTGTATTATAATCTTTAATCCGTTTATAAAGTAGTGTTCTTAAAATATTATATTTTTCTAAAATATCTTTAGTTTTAGTCATTCTTATAAAGTGTTACTATTTATTTTTTTGAAACTATCTGTATATGAATTTTTTAATAGTTATCTTTCCTTATTTTGTATTAATTATGATTTAAATTATTGAAGTCTATTAAATATTCTAAATTAATTTTTTACATAATAGAAATCTATATTTATTAAATTTTAAATAAAAAGAGTCTGGTGATTAGACTCTAATATATCTTTATGTTTTAACAACTAAATATAAAAAGTTTATTAAAACTATTAAATCTTTGATTTCTGATTTAATATATTATTTATATTTGTATTAAATTATTATTCGAAATTTTTATCGTAGAAAATATATAAACGTATTTAACGATCACATTTTTTTAAAATATTAAAAAATTTAAAATATATACTAAAAGTTATTATTAAAAAAATAAAAAGATAAATTATTGGTATAAAAATACTCCCTAAAATAACTTTTTTAGATTTTTTGCTTAAAAAAACTTTTATTTTAACCTTAAAGAATATTCAATTATAGCGCCAATACCAATATGATATAAAAATAAACTGATAGTTACAATCCAAAATAGTGAAACTGGTGATGTTATTGATAAATTATTAAAAGATAAAATTATATGTGCAAACATTCAAGTCTCTAAACCCGCCCAAAAAACTAAAGTAAATAATAAAATTGAAGGTATCAAATATATTCTAGAATCTAGTATTTCAAGACTATATTTTTTATATAAAATATATGACATTATTCAAAGTGGTATAAATGGAACTATTATAATACCATTAAAAACACTCATTATAAAAAATAATTTCATTTTTGATCAGCTATTTTTATAAGAAAAAAATATAAAAATAATTATAGAAATAAGAGAAATCAATAAAAAAGCATTGGAAATAATGAAACCAATAAAAAAGAATAAAAAATCCACTTTTGTATTTAATCATGGAAATATAAAAAGAAGACCAAGTTCAAAAAAACCTAAATAAAATGGAAATAAAACTAAAATAACAATTGAATAAAAAAATACAACTTTATTTAATTTGTAAACATGTTCTGTCAAGTATAGAATATGTTTTTTTATGGTTTTATTCATATATCATATGAGGTATCTTTATATCTAATCATATATCTATTGAAATTATAATAATTAATATAATCATTAATAGCTTGTTGTGTTTGATCAAATGTTTGCAGTTTTTGTTTTTTAAGTGCTTCTGTTTTTAAACTTGAAAAGAATGTTTTACATAATGCATTATCTAATGAATTTCCTGCTCTTGAACATGAAATTATAATATTGTTTTTTATAGCATACCTTTGCATAAAAATGGATGTATATTGAATTCCATTATCTGAATGTATTATCACTTGATTATCTGATTTAATAAGTTCAAATTTTTTTAAAGTATCTTTTCATAAATTAATATCGTTTTTTTTGTGATATGTGTCACGCAACAATACATCTACTATACGCTTCTTTTATAACGCTTAAATAAGCAAATTTTTTATTTCCGTATGAAAGTAAGAAATATCTGTTACAAATAATTGATTTTTGGCGTATAAATTTCATTTTCTTTCAACAACATTTGCAAATCCATTTTTAGTATTTTTTTCTTCTTTTGGTTTTTTGTGCTTTTTCTTTAATCTTACAAATGATTTTAACGATAATAGTGTCATATATCTTCAAATTTTCTTTTGTGAAATTATAATATTATACTCTAATTCTAAAGCTATTTTAATTCTTGGTGCTCCATATATTCCGTTTTGTGATTGATATATTCTTTGATGCAATTTGCCAATTCTTGGTTAAACTTAATTTTATATAAGGGTTTATCTCGTTTTATTCATCTATAATATGTAGATTCAGTTATGCCAAAAATTAAACACATTTTATACACTTTGTATTTTTTCTTGTATGAATTTATAGTTTCACAATATTTACAGATGTTTTTTTTATTTTTTAGTCCAGCAGCTCGTTTAGCTTTTTTAATAAATCAGTTTCCATTTCCAAATCTTTAATTTTCTTTTTTAATAAAGCAATTTCTTTATCTTTTGGGTCTAATGAATTTATTCTTTTTTCATTTCTATTTTTTGTGAAGTTACCACTGGTCTTATAAAGTGATGCTTCTCCATAGATTTCATATTTTAAACAAATTGAACGAGCTGCTGAATAAGATATTTTATATTTATTTGATAATTCTCTTAAAGAAAAATCTTTATTGATGAAATCATCAACAAGCTGTTTTTTCACTTCAGGAATTAATATATTTTTTTATTACCTTTTATATTTGACATATAAAAAACCTCCTAAGATAGTTATATATATTATAATAAATGTTTTATTATAAAAGACTATACTTAAGAGATTATATATATTTTTAAATTTATATCTAATTAAATTATTAATTTGCTTTTGTAAATATGAAGTTTTGCACATTAGGATTAAAACGTAGAGGATCAGGTCCTGTAGTAT
>JGI994J12354_10001354_pt1 | contig 24873 bp, 19 predicted proteins | sample IntmicLarv3ML3BL_FD_12354 | JGI IMG/M metagenome (IMG submission 12354)
GAAAGCCTTTTTATTCCAGTCGAGTACCGCAAAAGTACACTCCTTCCATAAAAATGCTTTCCGCCTTGCCAGAGAACAAAAATCCTCTTTGTGTGAACACGCCCTGGAGCATTGTCAAAGTGAAAAGGCTCTGGCTTGGAATAATGCCTGCGTTCTCTGATTTTTCTTGAACGGGGCTTTTCTTTTCTGTATGATTTTTGGGCAGAGCAAAGACTAGCCCCTGCCGCCCTCCGCACGGTATTGCGCAACAAGACCGAGGGGGGGAGGTTTAAACAGTAATTCACGGCTTACCTTGGGAGGTTCACGTGCCACATAACCGCAAAGAAGCCCCTACTTCCAACTTTGCCCTTGATCTTGTCCGGGTGACAGAGGCCGCTGCCCTTGCCTGCGGTCGCTGGCTTGGCAGGGGCGACAAGGAATCGGGCGATCAGGCTGCTGTAGATGCCATGCGTCTTAGCTTCAATTCCCTGTCCATTCAGGGCACCATCGTTATTGGCGAGGGGGAGAAGGATCAGGCGCCCATGCTGTACAATGGCGAGAAGGTGGGCAACGGAACCGGTCTGGAACTGGACATCGCCGTGGACCCGGTTGAAGGCACAAACCTTCTGGCCTATGGCCGGCCCAACGCCATTTGCGTGGTCGGAGCATCGCCCAAGGGTACAATGTACAACCCCGGCCCCAGCTATTACATGAGCAAGCTGGTGGTGCCGGCAGTGGCGCAGTCTGTGGTGGACATAGACGCGCCTGTGGACGAAAACCTGCGCAAAATCGCCCGTGCCGTAGGCAAGGACGTGAACGACCTGGTTGTTTTTGTACTGGACAAACCGCGCCACCAGCAGCTTATACAGAGCATTCGCGCTGTGGGCGCTCGAATACAACTTCATACGGACGGCGATGTGTGCGGCGCGCTGATGGCTGTTGACCCGCGTTCTGAAGTCGATGTCATGATCGGCACGGGCGGCACCCCCGAAGGGGTGCTTGCGGCCTGCGCCATCCGCGGCATGGGCGGCCAGATATTTGCCCGCCTTGACCCGCAATCGCATGTGGAAAGAGAGGCCATTCTTGCGGCCGGAATAGATATACGTCAGATTCTGACGGTTGAGAATCTTATAAAAACTGATGAGGTTTTCTTTGCCGCCACAGGCATATCCGGCGGCACATTCCTGAGGGGTGTCACCTATTCCGGCACGGGTGCCGTGACCCATTCCATGGTCATACGCGCCAAGACCGGCTCCCTGCGGTACATGGAAGCCCACCACAGGTGGGAGAGGCTGATGCGCATCAGTTCGGTTGCCTACGATTAGGGACTGATAACACAACGGTCTTTTTGCCCGCACCGGAACGCCCCAGGCAAAGCCTGGGGCGTTCCTTTTGTTTGTTAGAGCCTTTTCATTTTGAAAAGGCTCTGACGGACGATGGCGCGAGCCTCGTCCGCGCAAACGGGGAGCAGGCGAAATTCATTTTCGCCGCCAACTCCGAGTGCAGCGTTTCAAAGTTCCATTGCCTTAGTTCAAGGCCACACCCGCCACAAGCCCCACACCGCACAGAAGGTACATTTTGCGGACAAGATGCCCGTGGGCGTCCAGGGGCAGCCATTGGTCGCTGATCAGGGCTGTATCCACATGGGCGCACGCTTTTTTGTGCAGGGGAATGGAAAGGGCCGCGCCAAGCAGTGCCGGCCACGCCGTAACATTGCCCAGCCACAGGGCCAGAATGAGAATGAAGATGAAGGGCCACCAGAAACGGTACAGCACCCGCGCCCGCTCCGGGCCAAGGAGGTTTGCCAGGGTGCGCTTGCCCGAGGCCGCATCGGTATAGATTTCCGGCATACTCTGAAAATAGAGAATGCCCGCCACCATAAGCCCCACAGGCACGGAAAGGGCCACCATGGCAGGCGACACCAGCCCGGTCAGGGTATAGTAGCTTCCGGCGGTCATGCACAGGCCCATGCTCAAAAAGACGAAGACCTCGCCCAAAGCGCGGTAGCCGTACCGTATGGGCGGGGCAACATAACAATAGCTTGAAAACAGGGCAAAGCCGATAATCAGCCATATTCCCCAAAGCCCGGTATACAGCACCCCGGCAAGGGCCAGCAGCACTGTGCCGCCAAAAAGGGCCGAAAGGGTCACCCGGTATTGCCGCAGGGTGATAAGCCCCTTCTGAAGGCCACGGGAACCGCCGATAGTGCCCTCGCCATCCACCCCGCCCACATAATCGTAATAATCGTTGGCCAGGTTGGCTGCCAGATGCAGAAAAAAGCAGGCGGTCAGAATGACCAGAAAAAGGCCGAACTGCCACTTTCCCGTGGTCTTGTACGCCTGCACAAACCCCAGAAACAGCGGCACAAGGGTTGCCACATAAAAGGCCGGACGAGAAGCCCGCCACCAGGCAAGGGCCACATCGGTTCGCACAAGGTCCCTGCCCAGAGCTTTTTCAAGGGCGCATTTCCAGGCACACAGCCTCTGCTCCACTGCCGAAAGGCCTCTGGAAGCCTTTCCGTCGGGTATTTGATCCGTTTTCGTTGTTTCACCCACTTTTCTCTCCTGCGCACGGCGTATCTTGAACAGGGCCAAGGCGCTGCCCTGTGTCTGCCCCGCAGTATAACGGAAATGCCCCTGGAAAAGAAGAGGCAGGGCACCCCCTGGCCCAAGGCCGTGCAGGGCTTTCCGGGCTCTTCCCTGTGAAAGGCCTTCCCCCATGCCCGAAACCCTTGTAACCCGTTTTCAAGGCAAGGTTTTTTTGCCAGAGCTTCGTGCCCGGGCCAGCCTGAAAAATTCGAGGGGCGTTTCTGGTGCTTGCCATATCAGCAAAAAGAATTATATATGGCAACGAAGATCATACGAAAACGCCGCTCCTGCCCGTTGGCAAAGTTTACGGTCAGGCCCTGGCCGTGCCGCAAAGTGAATCTGCTCTGGTTACAGGCTGCGGAGTGTTGTTACCTTTATATTCGGAGTAGAAATGAAAAGCAGGAACATGACTTCCCATGTACGTTTTTCCGTTATCATCCTTCTGCTGGTCGCCCTTGTCCTGCCCGCCTGCTCTTCACGCGGGGGCAAAACCTACCGCGACGGCGAAGTCCGTCAGGCCCAGAGCGTAAGCTACGGCACCATCAGCAGCGTGGGAGAAGTGCGGGTTGAAGAAGACCCGAGCGGCATTGGCGCGGTTGTCGGCGGCGTGGCCGGAGGCATTCTTGGCAGCCTCATTGGCGGCGGAGCCGGCAGAACCCTCGCCATACTCGGTGGCGCGGCCGTGGGTGCCCTTGGCGGCCATGCCATTGAAGGAGGCGCGCGCGGCTACAAGGCAGCCGAACTTACCGTGGAGCTTGATAATGGCGGCATGGTTGTTATTGTGCAGGGACATGACGAATATTTCCAGCCGGGCGACAGGGTTCGCGTTGTCTCCACCAGCCAGGGAACGGCCCGCGTACAGCACATGTACTAACCACCCGCAGTTTTTTCTCCCCCGGCCCTCTCCCTTCTGACGCCGTTCCGGCTACGCCCACGGAAGGAAGATCGGGCCGGGGCGCATCGACCCTTTCATGATGCGCGGCAGAGTGTTTGCCCGCACGCCTTTTTTAGCGACCAGTGCATAATCGTTTATTCAATATTTCAAGGAGAATCTATGCCTACCCCCAAGCAGAGCACCCTCTTCAGCGGCGGTGCCGCCGGAACCGAGTCCTTTTTCGGCCAGATGGCGGAAAAATTTGGTTTGCAGGAAGTCAACTTCAGCTTTGAAGGCCATCAGACCGAACGCGCTCGCGGCGTCCGGGTACTTACCACCGAAGAGCTTGCCCTCAAAGACGTCAGCCTGACCTATGTTTCCCGCATAATGAACAGGCAGTTTACCCACGCCCCCCTCTTCCGCAAGGTTCTCCAGTCTATCTGCTGGCAAATCAGCAGCGGCGAAGAAGTGTTTGTTGTCGGTGAAATTCTTGAAGATGACACCGTCAAGGGCGGCACCGGCTGGGGCGCGGAATTTGCCAAAATCTGCAATAAACCCCTCTGGGTCTACGATCAGGTGAAAAAAAGCTGGTTTCACTGGGATCAATCAAGCTGGATCAAGGAAGACAACCCGGTTATTTCCACCTCGCGCTTCACGGCCACCGGAACCCGCTTCCTCGAAGACAGCGCCAAAAAAGCCATTCAGGATCTGTTCGCCCGCACCTACGGCGAAAACTAGAGCATTGCCCTGACGGAGAAATCCTTGCTTCCGGGTGAACACGCTTCGCCCATGAGCAAGGATTTCGCCGTCACTGGAGCATTTTCAAAGTGAAAATGCTCCAACGGACGATGGCGGGAGCCTCGTCCGCGCAAACGAGGAGTAGGCGAAATTCACTTTCGCCGCCAACTCCGAGTGCAGCGTTTCAAAGCTAATCTGCTCTAGACGCTGCATAGCGGAAGGTACAGGGTACCAGAGGTTCGTCAGCCGCCATGCTGGAAAAACACCACTATATCTCACCCCTTTCACCAGAGGCCCAGCAGGCCGAGGCACAAAAGGGGCTTTTTTCCGCCATGGCCGCCTTCCTGCTCTGGGGCTGTCTGCCCCTCTACTGGAAGCTGCTGCAATCGGTTCCCGCCTTTGAAATTCTCTGCCACCGCATCATATGGTCCTTTTTCGGCATTGTGCTGGTGCTGCTGTTTCGTGGCGAAATGGGCCGGGCCCTCCTTTCCCTGAAAAACAGAAAAACCCTGCTCACCCTTCTGGCAAGCGGGCTGCTGCTCACCTCCAACTGGTTTCTCTTCATCTACGCCATCACCAGTGACTGGGTTATCGAAACCAGCCTCGGGTACTACACCACCCCCATTCTCAATATGTGCATGGGCGTATTTTTCCTGAAAGAAAGAAAAAATTTCGCTGTCTGGGCCTCCCTGGCCTTTGCCACCTTCGGCATCCTCTTCCAGTTCTTCGCCCTCGGCCACCTGCCCTGGCTGGCCCTTGGCCTTGCCACCACCTTTGCCACCTACGGGTTCCTGCGCAAAATAGCGGTTGTAGACGCCCTGACCGGGCTGATGGTCGAAACCGCCCTTGTCTTCCTGCCCTGCCTTGTCTACGTCATCTTCCTCGATGCCGAAGCCACAGGCGCTTTCCACTTCGGCTCGGGCGACAACAAGCAGATGCTCATCAACGCCCTGCTCGTGTTCGCAGGCTTTGTCACCACCCTGCCCCTCTTCTTCTTCACCTACGCGGCCCGCAGAATCAGCCTCACCGCCCTCGGCCTCATGCAATACATTTCGCCCACCATCACCTTCCTCATCGGGCTCTTCGTGTTTCAGGAAGAATTCACCCTCGCCCGGTTCGTCACCTTCGCCTGCGTCTGGACAGCCATTGCCATCTATACCACAGACAGCCTGCGCCAGCACCACGCCCGCAGGGCGGGGTGAGGCGAGTGGGGGAAGATCATTTTTTGGGGGAGGGAACCCCCTCCCTCCTGAACCCGTTTTGGCAAAGCGCGAGGGTGTGTCTCCAATCAGGGCCGTTCCGCTGAAAAGGAAGGGCAAAAAAAAGCCGGAGAGCAGAGCTTTCCAGCCTTTTCATTTTCCGGGGGATGTTTTGGTGCCGGAATGCCGCTCGCCAATGGTTTCCCGGTGTCCGAACCCCTGTTGCCAGCGGTGGTGCGCGAGGGGATTTTTTATTCTGCCAAGGCGGGAAGCGGTTGTATTTCGCGAAGTGTACCTCTTCTGTACTCGAGTGAAATACAACCGCTTCCCAACGCAGGCAGAAGGAAAAAGCCCCCGCGCACCACCGCTACCAAAACCCTAAGCGACCCAGCCGCGATACCTCATGGCCTCAACCACGCGGGTCAACGCCAGCACCCAGGCAGCCTGGCGCATGGGAATCTTCTTGTTCACAGCCAGTTCCCACACAGCGGAAGTGCTCTTGGTAATGCTTGTCTCAAGGTTTTCCAGAACCTGCTGCTCGGTCCAGGAGTAGCAGTATCTGTTCTGCACCTGTTCAAAATAGGAAACAAGAACACCGCCAAAGTTGGCCATAATGTCCGGCAGAAGAATAACGCCGTTTTTCAGCATTATTTCTTCGGCCTCGGGGGTGGTGGGGCCGTTGGCCCCCTCAGCCACATACTTGGCCTTGACCTTCGCGGCATTCTCTTTGGTAAGCTGGTTCTGCAGGGCCGCAGGCACAAGAATGTCGCAGGCAACCTCAAGCAGCTCTGCTGCTGAAATGGCCGTGGTTCCGGCAAATTTGGCCACGCTGCCGGTTTTTTCCTTGTGGGCCAGAGCCTTGACCGGGTCAATGCCCTTGGCATTGTAAATGGCCCCGCCCTGGTCGCTGATAGCCACAACCTTCGCCCCATGCGCGGTGAACAGGTTGGCCGCATGGGTGCCAAGGTTGCCGTACCCCTGAATGGCAACCGTCTTGCCCTTGAGGGTGGCTTTCTGGTGGCGCAGAACTTCAATTACGGAATAGACCAGCCCGTAGCCGGTGGCCTTGTCGCGGCCCAGAGAACCGCCAAGAATAAGCGGCTTGCCGGAAAAGGCACGGGGGTTGTGGTGCCTGCAAATGGTGTCGTATTCATCCATGAACCAGGCCATGACATGCGGCGGGGTGCCCATATCCGGGCCGAAAACGTCCACGTCCGGGTTCAGCATGGGGGCAATGGCCCGCACATACCCACGGCACAGGCGTTCAAATTCGCCCCTGCTCAGGGTTTTGGGGTTGACCACAATACCGCCCTTGCCGCCACCAGAGGGGATGCCCGCAAGGGAGTTTTTAATGGTCATCCAGAAGGACAGAGCCTTCACATCGTCTTCGGTTTCATCATGGTGCAGACGGGTGCCGCCGCGGGTGGGGCCAATGGCCCAGTTGTGCTGCGAGCGGTAGCCCTTGAAATATTTCATGGAACCATCGTCCATGCGCACTGGAATTTGTACGGCCATAAAGCGTTGCGGCTGCTCAAGAAACTTCACGACCTCAGGGGCAAGATCCATGAGACGCGCTACGTTGTGAAGTTGCTGCACAGCAACTGCCAGGGCGGATTCCTGTTTCTTAGCCATATAAGTGCTCCAAAGTTTACAGGTTTTTTGAGACAAAAACAGCGGCTGGTACCGCTGCCGCACATGGACGGAAAAGCCCCCCGTCAGACAAGGCATTTCAACCGCGAAATGCCACAAGGATCTGTCTCAGTGTCTCCTTGCCGCAAGGCAACCGGAAAAAGCTTTCAGCAGGCCCGGCGCAAATGGCTACCCTGGCGGTGTTGCAAGAGGGTGGTGACTTATCCACCTGTGCGGCAAATATAGGGAGAGTGTCCAGAAAAAGCAAGAAAAGAAGCCGGTTTTTCGCGGACTTTTTTTGGAATATATCAATTAATACAGGAAGGTGAAATGGTTAGGCCACAGAGTGCGCCAAGAGCAAAATGCGGAGGTGGGCAACACCGTGAAAGGCCGTCCCTGTTTTCAAACCCGAACACCGGCGGGCGTTTTGGTCCGCAAGGCCGCACCGTACGGCAAAGGCAGGGCAGGCAGAGGTTGCCCATAAAGGGGGAAGCTCTTTCTCGACTTTTACTGAAACCTCATGTATTTTCCTTAACCGGACGATGTGTGCGGCGTACCGGAAAATTGCGCCCGCCAAGGCCCGTATCAGGAAAAAGCCGCCTCACTCTGGAGAAAATGTCCATGATTTGTTCGTTCATAGCCGCCAACACCCCGGAAGACGCCTCTTCCTTCCTTCTTTCCCTTCAGTCCCGGTTCAATCCGGAACAGGACGAAAGCGGGCGGCAAACCGAGCAGGCTGTGCGCGATATTTTGCAAAAGGTGCGTGAACACGGCCTTTCCGCCGTGCTTGACTATACCCGCAAATTTGATGCCCCCGGCTTTACCGAAGACCAGTTCCGCATCAGTGCCGAAGAATGCGAAAGGGCCGCTGCGGCCATGGATGCCGAAGACAGGGCCACCCTGCTCGCGGCAGCGGAAAATATACGCGAATTTCACCTGCACCAGAAGCAGCGCTCCTGGTTCACCACCCGGAAAGACGGCTCTGTTCTCGGGCAGATGGTCACCCCCATTGACCGGGTCGGGCTGTACATTCCCGGTGGGCAGGCCGGGCTTACCCCCCTTATTTCAAGCCTGCTCATGAACGTCATTCCCGCGCAGGTGGCGGGTGTGCCCGAAATAGCCCTTGTTTCCCCGCCCACCGGCCAGGGTACGGTCAGCCCCTTTATTCTCGGCGCCGCGCATCTGCTGGGGGTTTCAGAGGTCTACGCTGCCGGAAGCGCCTGGGCCATTGCCGCCCTGGCCCACGGTGCAGGCCCCTTGCGGCCGGTGGACATGATTGCCGGGCCGGGCAACATCTTTGTTGCCACAGCGAAACGGCTGCTCATCGGCACCGTGGGCATAGACATGATTGCCGGGCCAAGTGAAATTCTTGTTATCGCGGACGATTCCGCAAACCCGGCCTGGGTGGCGGCCGACATGCTCTCGCAGGCTGAACATGATGCGCTGGCCTCTTCGGTCTGCATTACCACAAGTCGGCGTGTGGCCGAAGAAACCGCCCGCGAGCTTGAAAGGCAGCTTGAAACCCTGCCCCGCAAAGACATTGCCAGGGTCGCCCTGGCAGATTTCGGCGCCATTGTGCATATGCCCGACCTTGCGGACGCAGTGCGGCTTTCCAATGAAATTGCACCGGAGCATCTGGAACTGCACCTTGAAGACCCCTGGTCTGCCCTGCCCCTCATACGCAATGCCGGGGCGGTGTTTGTCGGGCCCTATGCCTCGGAACCCGTGGGCGACTATTTCGCCGGGCCGAACCATGTTCTGCCCACCATGCGCACAGCGCGCTTCGCCTCGGCCCTGGGGGTTGATTCTTTCATAAAAAAGACTTCTGTTGTTGCCACAAGCCGCGCCTTTGCCGAGGCCAATGGTCGGGCCATAGCCCGCATGGCCCGTATGGAGGCCCTGGAAGCCCACGCCCGAGCGGCCCTTTGCCGCACGACAGACGGAAAATAGCGATCTGGAGCCGCAACCACGCGCCGCCCGGAAACAGTACTTATTACCCAAGGATTCGCCCATGCAGATAGTTACCAGCACAGATATCAAGGAATACCCGCTTCTTGCCAGGGGCAAGGTTCGCGATATTTACGAGATTTCCGAAGACACCCTGCTCATTGTTACCACAGACCGCATGTCGGCCTTTGATGTAATCATGGCGGAACCTGTTCCCTACAAGGGTGTTGTGCTTAACCAGATAACCCTTTTCTGGATGGAGCGGTTCAAAAACATTATTGCCAACCACGTTATTGAAAGCGATGTGAACAACTATCCCGCGCCCCTGCAGCCGTACCGCGAGCAGCTTGAAGGCCGCAGCGTGCTTGCCCGCAAGGCAAAGCCCGTGATGATGGAATGCGTGGTGCGCGGCTATTTGAGCGGTTCCGGCTGGAAGGACTATGTGCAGACAGGAACGGTGTGCGGTTTTGCCGTGCCTGCCGGAACCCTGGAATCTTCCCGGCTGCCCAAGCCCTTTTTCACCCCTGCCACCAAGGCCGACCTGGGCGAGCACGACATCAACCTGACCGAAGCCGAGGCAAGAAAGCATTCCGGCGACGCCCTGTACGAGCAGCTCAGGGATATTTCCCTTGCCATGTTCAACAACGCCTCGGCCTATGCCAGCTCTTCCGATATCATCATTGCCGATACAAAATTTGAATTCGGCCATGTGAACGGCGAGCTTACCCTCATAGACGAGGTGTTCACCCCTGATTCCTCCCGTTTCTGGAACAGGCACCAGTACACGCCGGGCAAGGGGCAGCCGAGTTTTGACAAGCAATACCTGCGCGACTGGCTTGAGCAGCAGGTTTGGGATAAAACCCCGCCGCCGCCCGCCCTGCCCAAAGAGGTGGTCGAGCGTACGGCCCAGAAATATTTCGCTGCATACAAGCTGCTTACTGGCAAAACCCTGACTGTAGGGCCCATGTAAGCCTTTTTCGTGTGATCTGATAACTCAACGTTTTTTCAGCCGATCCATTTCCACCTAGGAGGAAAAATGCTGTTACAAGGGAAAAAAGCCGTTATCAGCGGCGTTGCCAACAACAAGAGTATTGCCTATGGCGTGGCCAAAGCGTTTCGCGATAACGGTGCGGAAATTGCTCTTTCCTATCCGGGAGAAGCCATTCAGAAGCGTGTTGACCCCATTGCCAATGAACTTGGCGCGGCCTTTACCTTTGCCTGCGATGTTTCGTCCGACGAAAGCATTGACCAGGCAACCGCCACTGTGAAGGAAAAATGGGGCAAGGTGGATGTGCTTGTTCATGCCATTGCCTATGCCAACCGCGACGACCTTCAGGGCCGCTATCTTGATACTTCGCGCGAGGGCTTTAATGTGGCCCTCGGCGTTTCCGCCTATTCCCTTGTGGCCATGTGCCGGGCCTTTGAGCCCCTTATGGACAGAGGCGGCTCCATTATGACCCTTTCCTACTATGGTGCGGAAAAGGCCATTACCAACTACAATGTCATGGGTGTGGCCAAGGCCGCCCTGCAAGCCTCGGTCATGTACCTTGCCTACGACCTTGGCGAGCGCGGCATCCGTATCAACACCATCAGCGCTGGCCCCATCAAAACCCTTGCGGCTTCGGGCATTTCCGGCTTTGGCAAAATTCTGAACCACATTGAAACCTACACGCCCCTGAAAACCAACGTGACCATTGACGATGTGGGCAATATGGCCCTGTTCCTCGCTTCCGACCTTTCAACCAATGTGACGGGCGACGTGCTCTTTGTGGATGCGGGGTATCACACCTCGGGCATACAAATTCAAGATTAAAGGATTTTTTGAGGAGAGAGAATGGATTCCCTGCCCATCAAACGCGCCATACTGAGCGTGACCGACAAAACCGACCTGCTGGATTTTGCCCGCTTCCTTGCCGGGAACGGGGTACAGCTTGTTTCCACTGGCGGCACCTGCAAGGCCATTGCCGATGCGGGTATAAAAGTCACCCAGGTGAGCGAAGTCACCGGTTTTCCCGAAATCATGGGGGGCCGCGTCAAAACTCTGCACCCGAAAATTCACGGCGGCATCCTTGCGGACAAGGATACGCCCGAACACCTGGAGGCCCTTGAAAAACACGGCATTGCCCCCTTTGACCTTGTCTGCGTCAACCTCTACAACTTTGCCGAGGCCGCGAAAAAGGGCCTTGATATACGCAGTGCCGTAGAGGAAATTGACATTGGCGGCCCCTGTATGCTGCGCGCCGCTGCCAAGAACTTCCATTCCATTGCCGTGGTGCCGGGGGTTGCGTGGTATGCTCCGCTCATGGAAGAGCTTGGGGCAAACGCCATGTGTCTTGGCCTTGAAACTCGCCAGGCCCTTTCAGCCGCAACCTTTGCCGCCACAAGCGCCTACGATGCCATGATAGCGAAGTATTTGGACAGGTAAGGAGAAAACAGGCCATCAGTAAAGTTGAAGGCAACACCCAGGGGCTGAAAACCAGCCAGACAAGGGCGCTCACCCGCCTGCTTGCCCGCCGCTACCCCCCACTCGGGGGGTACACGCCGGAGCAGGCCCGCGAGCTTGCAGCCCTTTCCCGCTCCATTGGCCGGCAGATTGGCCTGCTCATCAACAGGCAGGGTCGGCCCTTTCTTGTGCTGGTTGGCGATCAGACAGGCATTTTCATTCCCGAGTTGCCGCGTTCACGCGAATTTGCCGGGCGTTTGCGCGGCCTGCGCCTTCTGCATACCCACCTGACCGACAGCCCTCTTTCCCAGGAAGATTTCATGGATCTTCTCTTCCTGCGGCTGGACAGTGTTTCCGTGTTGACCGTTGACCAGTGGGGAGAGCCGTTGCGCTTTCAGTCTGCCCACCTCTTGCCCGCCAACCCGCAGAACGAAACCCACCGCGCAGGCCCGCTTCTGCGCTGGGACGGAGTGGAAACCGACTTCACCGCCGAGGTCGTGGCCCTTGAAGAAGAGCTTGCCCGCCTGCACGGGCCAGACCTTGCCACAGCCCAGGCCCCGGCAGCGGAAAAGCGTGGCCGTGGCAAAAGCAGCATCAGGGAAAGCGCGGTGGCAGGCAGCGGCGGGGGCCTTCGCCCGGAAACCAGGGCCATTCTGGTCAGTGTTTCCACCGCACCGCGCCACATGCAGGAATCAGCCATAAACGAGCTTGCGGAACTGGCGGAAACAGCCGGGGTTCATGTGGCAGGCTCGCTCATCCAGCGCGTGCAGTCCATCAACCCGCGCTCCATTCTCGGCAAGGGCAAGCTGGCGGAACTGGAGGTTCAGGCCCTGCAGGGCAACGCCGGGCTGGTCATTTTTGACGGCGAACTTTCCCCGGCCCAACTGCGCAACCTCACGGAAATTACCGAACGCCGGGTGCTTGACCGCACCCAGCTCATTCTCGACATCTTTGCCCAGCGGGCCAGCAGCCGGGCCGGGAAATGCCAGGTGGAGCTTGCCCAGTTGCAGTACATGCTCCCCCGGCTGGTGGGAAAGAGCGGGGGTGCGCTTGACAGGCTTGCGGGCGGCATAGGCGGGCGTGGCCCAGGGGAAACAAAGCTCGAAACCGACCGACGCAGGCTGCGCGACCGGGTAGCCAGAATACGCGACGAACTGAAAGAGTTGCGCCGCCAGCGGGCCTTTGCCCGTAGCCGCCGCGCCAAGGGCAATGTGCCCGTGGCCTCGCTGGTGGGGTATACCAACGCGGGCAAATCCACCCTGCTGAACGCCCTGACCGGTTCGGGCGTTCTGGCGGAAAACAGGCTCTTTGCCACCCTTGACCCCACAACCCGGCGGCTGCGCTTTCCCCAGGAGCGCGAGCTCATCATCACCGACACGGTCGGGTTCATCCGCAGCCTGCCCAAAGAACTGGTTGAGGCCTTTCGCGCCACCCTTGAGGAACTGGAAGAGGCCGACCTGCTTTTGCATGTGGCAGACGCCTCGCACCCGGAGCTTGACTTGCAGCTTGGCGCGGTTGAAGGCATTCTGGCCCAGCTTGAATTGCAGGAGCGGCCCGTGCTTCTCGTGTTGAACAAGATGGATTCCCTTTCGGAAGAGGCGGCGCAAAGCCTGCGGGCAGCGCGGCCAGAGGCGGTCTGTATTTCCGCGCGCACGGGCGAGGGCCTGAAAGAACTTTCCGCTGCCATTGTCAGCCGCATAGACTGGCAGTCTGCGGCAGAGGGCGCCGCTGTCGCCGGATATGCCCCTGAGGCCGAAAATGCCCCTGCAACGGTAGCCCGGATTTAAGCCCATGGACGACAAGAACCCCTCTCTTTTGAACTATGTGGAAAAGCTCACCCTGAAAGGAACCCTTGACCGCATAGTGTTTCACAATGAAGAAAACGGGTACACGGTATTCCGTCTGAAAATTCAGGGCAAGGCCGACCCCATCACCGTGGTGGGCCACATGCCCGGCCCCCAGGCCGGGGTGGGCATTGCCGTTACCGGCTTTTTTGTCAATGACGCCCGCTTTGGCCGTCAGTTCAAAATGGAAGGCTTTGAAACCACCCTGCCCGCCACCCTTCAGGGCATGCGCCATTACCTTGGTTCCGGCCTCATCAAAGGCGTGGGGCCGCGCATTGCCGCCCGCATAGTGGACATGTTCGGTGACGACACCTTCAATGTGCTGGACGACAACCCGGACAGGCTCACGGCCGTCAAGGGCATAAGCCTGCGCCTTGCCACGGAAATAAAGGCCGCCTGGGCCGAGCATCAGGGTATTCGCGATCTCATCATGTTCCTGCAACCCCACGGGGTTTCCACAGCCTATGCCGTACGTATTTTCCGGGAATACGGGGCAGATTCCCTTGAACTTGTGCGCCAGAACCCCTACAGGCTGGCCATGGACGTGCGCGGCTTCGGCTTTATCACCGCAGACGCCATTGCCATGAAAATCGGCTTTGAGCACGACAGCGAACTGCGGGCCGAGGCAGGGCTTTTGTATGTGCTGCAACGGCTGGTTGACGATGGCAACGTGTATTACCCCCTTCTTGAACTTGTGCACCAGACAGCGGACGAGCTCGGCATTGCCGTGGAGCTTGCGCGCCTGGCTCTGGGCAGTCTGGTCAATGACAAGCGCGTGGAGCTGGACGAGTTGGCGCGGGAAGACGGCACGGGCTTCACGGCCGTGTACATCCCCCGCTACCTCAGGGGCGAACAGAAAATTGCCTATTACCTGGGCCGCATTTTGCGCTCGCCCAAATCTGTACGTTTTGCCAACCCCGAAGAACTATTGCAGAAGGTGTTGAAAAAACTGCCTATTTCCCTTGCTCCGGAGCAGGTCGAAGCCGCCCGCCGCAGTCTGGCCGGAAAGGTGCTGGTGGTGACAGGCGGCCCCGGCACAGGCAAGACAACGGTTATTCATTCCATTATCGAGCTGTTCAAAACGCAGAAGGCCCGCATCATGCTCTGCGCCCCCACGGGCCGGGCAGCCAAGCGCATGAGCGAAACAAGCGGCATGGAAGCCAAAACCATTCACCGTCTGCTGGAATACAGCCCCGGCGAAGACGGGTTTGCCCGCAATGAAGAAAACCCTCTGGCCTGCAGCCTGCTGGTGGTGGACGAATCTTCCATGCTCGACACCCTGTTGCTCTACCATCTCTTAAAGGCCGTGCCCCTTGGCGCAACCGTGGTCTTTGTGGGCGACATCAACCAGCTTCCCTCGGTGGGGCCGGGCAGGGTGCTCAAAGACATCATCGAATCGGGCGTGGTCGATGTGGTGCAGCTCACCGAGGTGTTCCGGCAGGCGGCCACCAGCCAGATCATTGTGAATGCCCACTATATAAACAGGGGTGTGGTGCCGGAAACAGGGCGAAACGCCACGGACGCCCTCACGGATTTCTACTTTATCCGCCAGGAAGACCCGGAGCAGGCTGCGACCATGATTGTTGATCTGGTCAAAAACCACATTCCCCGCCGATTCAGGCTCGACCCGGTGGAAGACATTCAGGTGCTCACCCCCATGCACAAGGGCTCTGCCGGGGTGCAGATGCTCAATGCCCGCCTGCAGGAAGCCTTGAACCCCCAGAGCCATATGGTGAAACGCGGGGAAAGGCAGTACAGGCTGAACGACAAGGTCATGCAGGTGCGCAACAACTATGAAAAGGATGTGTTCAACGGCGACATGGGCCGCATAGTGTACCTGAACAGCGAGGAAAGGGAGCTTTCAGTCAATTTTGATGGCCGCAACACTCTGTATTCCTTTGATGAACTGGACGAAATCACCCCGGCCTACGCGGTTTCCGTGCACAAGGCCCAGGGTTCGGAATACCCGGCAGTGGTCATGCCCGTGCTCACCCAGCACTACATGCTCTTGCAGCGCAATTTGCTGTATACCGGGGTTACGCGGGGGAAGAAGCTCGTCATTCTGGTAGGTTCCACCAAGGCCCTGAACATGGCCGTGGGCAACAACAAAACGGGCAGGCGGTACACCTGGCTTGCCCATCGGCTGAAGGAGGGGTTTGCCGGGGGGCTGCTTCCCTCACAGATGAACAGCCAGACCTCCCCACACGAAGGATAGCGGCCCTTCCCACGACCTTCCCCACCCCCGGTAGGGGCAAGGGCCAGCCGTTGACGAGACCGCCTCAGCCCGCATGTGCCCTTGGTGCACTATGCAGGCAAGAGGCGTCAGCAGACGACGGGGTGGCAAAGAATTTGGAAAAAGCAAAAAAATAATTGACAATGAAATTCTTTTTCAATTAAGATGGCCTCAAGAATGGCAGCACGCCTTTTTGGAGGGTATCATGTGCGCAGCACTCGTGGGCGGTATGGACCGCCTGAGACAGGAATATATAGATACGGCGAAGGAATTGGGCGTTGATCTCAAGGTATTTACCGGAAAGGAACGCAGCATCAAGAACCAGCTTGGCGAACTTGACATGATGATTCTGTTCACGGGCAAGGTTTCCCACTCTGCCCGGCATGAAGCGGTCAAGCATGCGAAATCAAACAGCATCCCCTTGCAGATGATCCATTCTTCCGGGGTTTCCGCCCTCAGGAAGTGCTTTGAGGGTTCGTAACCGAATGGTGCAGGGAGGCTCTCATGGTGCGAGGACGTGCATAATAGCCTGAAACACCTCTTCAAGGGTCAGGTTCGAGGTGTCAATAATAACGGCGTCGGGCGCGGGTTTCAGGGGGGCGATGGCACGGTTTCTGTCCTTGTCGTCCCTCTCGCGGATAAGGGCGGTTATTTCCGCGAGGTCAGCAGGTTCCCCTGCGGCCCTGAGCTGTTTCATGCGGCGTTCGGCCCGCACTTCCACTGTGGCGTCAAGGAATATCTTGTGCGCGGCTCCGGGAAAGATAACGGTTCCGGTGTCGCGCCCCTCGGCCACCAGCGAGGCGCTTGTTCCCAGTTCCTGTTGCAGGCGTTTCAAAAGCTCGCGCACCTCGGGCACAGCCGCCACCCTGGCAGCCAGCATACCCGCCTGTTCTGTGCGTATTTCCTTGCCTATCTTCCTGCCGTTACACCATATTTCCGTGGAATGCCCGGCCCCGGTCAGGGCAAATTCCAGGGGCCCGATATACCGCAAAAGAGCCCGGCCATCAGGCGGGTCGTTTTCAAAGGCGGGCGCGCCAAGGCTTTTCAGGGCAATGGTGCGGAACATGGCCCCGGTATCAAGGTAGGCAATGCCAAGGGCCCCTGCCACCCGGCGGGCCAGGGTGCTCTTGCCCACCCCGGCCGGGCCGTCAATGGTCACAATGAATACAGGCGTTGCGGCGGGTTCAGGCATGGGCCAGAATCTCCCGCAGACGGTCAATGAAAAAGGCGTTTTCCTTCGCGGTACCCATGCTCACGCGCAGGTTTCCGGGCATACCGTAGCTTGCAAGGGGCCGGATAATCACCCCTTTCCCCAGCAGGGCCTGAAAAATTTCTGTGGCGGGCAGGGCCCCTGCCGGCGGGGTGAACATGAGAAAATTGGCCTGGGAGGGGAAGACCGCACAGCCCAGCAAGGCCAGTTCCCTGGCAAGGAATGTGCGGCCAAGGCGCACGGTTTCAAGGGTTTTTTCCAGAAAATCCGTATCATTCAAAACAGCCAGCCCTGCTTCTTCAGCCAGAATGTTCACTGAAAAGGGCAGCTTCACGGCCCGAAGCACCTCGGCCAGGGCCACGGGCATGACCCCGTACCCCAGGCGCAGCCCGGCAAGGCCCGCGCTCTTGGAAAAGGTGCGCATGACCACAAGGTTTGAAAAGCGGGAAAACTCGGGAAGAATGGAGCCAAAGGGGCTGTTTTCTTCACAGAAATCCACATAGGCCTCATCCACAACCAGCAGGCAGGCGGAAGGCAGGCTTTGCAGGAAGGCCAAAACCTCCGCCCGGGTCGGGCAGTGGCCCGAGGGGTTGTCGGGCGTGGTCAGAAACACAAGGGCGGTGTTTTCATCCACTGCGGCCCGCATGGCCTGCCAGTTATAGGAAAAATCGGGGTTCAGGGGCACCTTGCGAAATTCCACGTCACACAGCCTGCTCTGCAGGCGGTAAATGCTGAAGCAGGGGTCTGCGGCCACAATATTGTGCCTGCCCGGAGTCGGTACAGTGCGAATGAGCAGGTCGATGATTTCGTCAGAGCCGTTGCCGGTCACTATATGTTCCGGCCCCACGCCCATGTGCGCGCCAAGGGCCGCGGCAAGGCGCGGGTTGCCCGACTGGGCGTAGCGAAAGGCCGAGCGGGCCGCCGAGGCCAGCCGTTTCAAGACCAGAGGCGACGCGCCAAGGGGGTTTTCGTTGCTGGCGAGCTTGATGACATTCTCCAGCCCGTAGCGTTCACGAATCTCGTCTATGGACAGGCCCGGCGAATAGGGGGTGTAGTTGGCCACCGCGTCACGGAGGGGAAAGGTACGCTTGGACATGGGGAATCCTTTTCTTTATTCAGAAAGCATTGCTTTCAGCAGATCAAAGGCCTTTTCAATGCCGCCTGGGTCTGGCCCGCCAGCCTGGGCCAGATCAGGGCGACCGCCGCCGGAACCGCCAATGGCAACGCTGATTTTCTTGATAATATCCGGCGCGGTAAAGCGGCTGTGCAGGTCTTTGGAAACCGCCACCAAGAGGGCGGCCTTGCCGCTGTCTTCCACCCCAAGGCAGGCTATGCCCGTGGGCATTTTCGAGCGCACATCGTCCATAAGTTCGCGCAGGGCCTTTATGTTGCCTGCCGGCGATTTCACGGTCAGCACAGGAATGCCGTTGATTTCCACAAGGTTGTCCATAAGGGCCTTGCCCTGGCCGGAAGCGGCCTGGGCAGCCAGCTTTTCCATGGCTTTGCGGGCTTCACGCAGTTCTTTTTGCAGGCTTTCTATTTTCTGGGTCACTTCTCCGGCAGGGGCTTTCAGCAGGCTCATGGCCGCAGTCATTTCTTCCCGCTGCCCGGCGACGGTTGCCAGAGCGTTCCAGCCCGTTGCCGCCTCAATGCGGCGTACATTGGCCGCAACCCCGGCTTCGGAAAGGATCATGAAGGCCCCGGCCTGACCGGTGCGTTCCAGGTGGATGCCGCCGCACAGTTCGGTGGATTCGTCTTCAATGCTCACCACCCGAACCGAATCGCCGTATTTTTCCCCGAAAAGGGCCATTGCGCCCGACTGCACAGCCTCGTCATACCCTTTCTGCTCCGCGCACACCACCTTGTCCGCGAGAATGGCCGCATTGACCAGCCGCTCCACTTCCGCGATTTCTTCTCTGGTCATGGCTGCCATGTGCGAAAAGTCAAAGCGCAGACGCTCGCTGGAAACCAGCGAACCCGCCTGATGCACATGCTCGCCAAGCACAGTGCGCAGGGCCGCATGCAGCAGGTGGGTGGAGGTATGGTTGCGGGCCGAGGCCACGCGCTGGCCTTCTTCCACCCGCAGGCCCACTTCCGCGTCAAGCAGAATTTCACCGCTTTCAACGGTAATGGCATGAACAGTGAGCTTGTCCGAAGGTTTCAGGGTTTCGGTTATTGCCGCCCGGCCCAGAGGGCTGACAAGGCTGCCCGTGTCGCCTTCCTGTCCGCCGGAAGCCCCGTAAAAGGGCGTGACGCCGCAGACAAGGTAGCCAGAGGCCCCCTTGCCCAGAGCGGGCGACGAGTCGCCGTTTTCGTCCAGCAGGGCAATGACGCGGGAATTGGCGGTCAGAGAGTCGTAGCCCACAAAGGAAGACACAAGGCCGTCTTCCAGCAGGGCGGCAAAGCGCGAGGTAATGTCCTTTTCCCCGGAGCCGGACCAGCGGGCCTTGGAGCGGGTTTTCTGCTCGGCCATGAATTTCAGGTAGCCTGCCTCGTCAACGGAAACGCCCTTTTTGGAGCAGACATCATGCACAATATCCAGGGGGAAGCCGTAGGTGTCGTACAGGCGGAAGGCGAATTCCCCGCCAAGAACGCTGCCCGCGCCAAGGGCGGCGAGTTCCTCTTCCAGCATGGCAAGGCCCTTGTGCAGGGTTTTTTCAAAGCGCTCTTCTTCCTCGCGCACAAGGCGGGCCATGAATTCCCTGGCGGCAAAGAGCTCTGGAAAGGATTCGCCCATAATGTCCACCACCTTGCCTGCTGTCTGGTACAGGAAGGCCGAAGGCGCGCCAAGGTAGCGGCCAAAGCGGTAGGCGCGGCGCACGAGCCTGCGCAGCACATAGCCGCGCCCCTCGTTTGACGGCATGATGCCATCGGCCACCATGAAGGCTATGGAGCGGCTGTGGTCGGCAATAACGCGCAGGGCCGTATCCACGTCGTTGGTGTCGGGCGCGCTCTTTGAGTAGGCGGTGCCGGTCAGCGCGCAGGTATAGGTAATGAGGGACTGAAAAAGATCGGTGTCGTAGTTGGAATACACGCCCTGGCAGATGGCGGTGATGCGCTCAAGCCCCATGCCCGTGTCAATGCTTGGCTTGGCAAGTTTTTCGCGTTCGCCCGATTCGAGTTGGTTGAACTGCATGAACACCAGGTTCCAAATTTCCAGAAAACGGTCGCAGTCGCATTGGCCTATGCCGCAGTCAGGACCGCAGGCCATGTGCTCGCCCTGGTCAATGAGAATTTCGGAACAGGGGCCGCAGGGGCCGGTATCGCCCATGGACCAGAAATTGTCCTTTTCCCCCATGCGGAAAATGCGCTCTTTGGGAATTTCAGTATGCTCCAGCCAGAGGTTGAAAGCCTCGTCGTCATCCAGAAAAACCGTGGCGTACAGCCGCTCTTTGGGCAGCTTCAAGTCGTTGGTAATGAAATCCCAGGCAAAGCAGATGGCGTCTTTCTTGAAGTAATCGCCAAAGGAGAAGTTGCCCAGCATTTCAAAAAAGGTGTGGTGCCGTGCTGTTCTGCCCACGTTTTCCAGGTCGTTGTGCTTGCCGCCCACGCGCAGGCACTTCTGCGAGGTGGTGGCCCGCACATACCCGCGTTGTTCAAGACCCTGAAATATTGTCTTGAACTGCACCATACCGGCGTTGGTAAAGAGCAGGGAGGGGTCATCCCTCGGAATAAGCGAGGAGGAGCGAACCATTTCATGCCCGCGCGAGGCGAAATAGGCGAGAAAACGGCGGCGAATGTCATTCATTGTAAGCATGGGGGGTCTCCAGACAGCGCAGGCGGCCCCCTGCCGGAAGCCGCCTTAGTGGGTATTTTTTTACGATATGCGAATCATTTTACTACAGCATGGCGTGAAGGCCCTATTCTTCAGCGTCTTCATCGTCTCCGGCCACTGCCGCCAGTGCGCCCGGGTTCATGCCCAGGTGCTCGATAATCTTGCGCTCAATCTCGTTTCTGAGTTCAAGGTTTTCATCCAGCAGGGCGCGCGCGTTTTCCTTGCCCTGACCAAGCCGTTCCTTGCCATAGGAAAGCCAGGCCCCGCTCTTGTCCACAATGCCCGAATCAACGCCAAGGTCAAGAATTTCGCCCGTGCGGGAAATGCCCGTGCCGTAGAGAATGTCAAACTGGGCCACGCGGAAGGGCGGGGCCACCTTGTTTTTCACAACCTTGACCCGGGTGCGGTTGCCGAAAACCTCTTCCTTGTCTTTGAGGGACTGAATCTTGCGAATGTCCAGCCGTATGGTGGCGTAAAATTTAAGGGCGTTGCCGCCCGTGGTGGTTTCCGGGTTGCCGTAGCCCATGGTGCCGATTTTCATGCGTATCTGGTTGATGAAAACAACCGAGGTGCGCGATTTGTGAATGGAGCCGGTGAGCTTTCTGAGGGCGTGGGACATAAGCCGGGCATGGCCGCCCACCTGGGTTTCGCCCATGTTGCCCTCAAGTTCCGCCTGGGGAATAAGGGCGGCCACAGAGTCGATGACCACAAGGTCAACAGCGCTTGAACGCACAAGCAAATCGGCTATTTCAAGGGCCTGCTCGCCGTAATCGGGCTGGGAAATCAGCAGTTCGTCCGTATTCACCCCGAGGCGTCGGGCATAGCTGATATCAAGGGCGTGCTCCGCGTCGATAAAGGCGCAGGTGCCGCCGAGCTTCTGGGCCTCGGCAATGATGTGCAGAGTAAGGGTGGTCTTGCCCGAAGATTCCGGGCCGTATATTTCCGTGACCCTGCCCCGTGGTATGCCCCCGACCCCAAGGGCCAGATCAAGCCCGATGGAACCCGTGGGAATGACGGCAACATTGATGGCCTGCGAATCGCTCAGGCGCATGATGGCCCCCTGTCCGTGCCGTCTTTCAATGGTGGTCAGCGCGGTTTGCAGGGCTTCAAGGCGTATTTCTTCCGGTGTAAGGGCAGGCTTTTTGGCCATATCGGTTTCTCCGTGAAAACAGGATGGCAGGGAAAACGCAGTGAAGGCATTTTCTTTGCCCAGCTCCTGCCCGGCAGTACGCCGGACAGGGAGGCGCAAGGGGTTGGGCCTGGTGCAGCCGGCCCCGGCAAGGTTATTTCTTGTTCAGCCAGGGCATCATGGCGCGCAGTTCCGCCCCCACCTTTTCAATGGGGTGCTCGGCCTCCAGGCGGCGCGTGGCCTTGAAGCTGGGGCAGTTGGCCCTGTTTTCAAGGATGAAGTTGCGGGCGAAAACCCCGGTTTGAATATCTTTCAGCACGGCCTTCATGGCCTTTTTGGTTTCGTCGGTCACCACACGCGGGCCGGAAACATAGTCGCCAAATTCGGCGGTATCGCTGATGGAATGGCGCATTTTGGCAAAGCCGCCCTCGTAAATGAGGTCAACAATGAGCTTTACTTCATGCAGGCATTCAAAATAGGCCATTTCCGGGGCGTAGCCCGCTTCCACCAGAGTTTCAAACCCGGCCTTGATAAGGCAGGTAAGGCCGCCGCACAGAACAGCCTGTTCGCCAAAGAGGTCGGTTTCGGTTTCTTCGCGGAAGTTGGTTTCAATAACGCCGGAACGCGAGCCGCCAATGCCCTTGGCATAGGCCAGGGCCTTTTGCAGGGCCTTGCCCGAGGCGTCCTGATGAATGGCCACAAGGCAGGGAATGCCGCCGCCTTCGGTGTAGGTGCGGCGCACAAGGTGCCCTGGCCCCTTGGGGGCGATCATGAATACGTCCACATCGGCCGGAGGAATAATCTGGCTGAAATGGATGCTGAACCCGTGGGCGAAAAGCAGGGACTTGCCCTTTTTCAGGTTGGGCTTGATCTCGGCCTCATACACTGCGGGCTGGTGCTGGTCGGGCAGCAGAACCATGATGAGGTCGGCCTTTTTGGTGGCATCGGCCACGCTCATGGGCTTGAAGCCATGTTCGATGGCAAGATCGTAGTTCGGCCCGCCCGGACGCTGGGCCACAATGACATCCAGCCCGGAGTCGCGCAAATTCTGGGCATGGGCGTGCCCCTGGCTGCCATACCCCACAATGGCGATGGTCTTGCCCTTGAGGGCGGTAAAACTGGCATCTTTATCGTAATACACTTTCATTGGTCTCTCCTGGCCTGAATTGCATGAGCAAAAATGCTGCTGCCCACTCTAAGAAGTGCAAACACTGTGTTCCCATAGAGAGAACAGGTTGTTTCCTGTATACACATTGGTACAAGGCGTCATTACGCAATACGCCCTGCACTCGCCTGACTTAAGGCTGTTCCAAACGGTCAAGCCACAGGCTGCCACGCGAGCGCAGGGCAAAGGCCACGCTTCGCTTGCGGGACGGGCACCGGCCTGACCGCCCTTGCCCGCACTGGGCCCTTCGTGCACAATGCGGGCTGGCGATTGATTGCGGACGAAGTGTTTTACTTACGCATTTTTCCTTTCCAAGGCAACTTATTTGCGATAACGGCCGGGGAGGGTAAACTGGTGTGGGTGTACGGTTCGATTTTTGCATAACAATCAGACCATGCGCATGAGTCGGGCACAAGTCAGGCGGAAAAACCCTTTCCTCCCGCAGGGTTGGCCGGATTCAGCACCTTGGGGCGGCCTGCTCGACCGCTGTTTTTGCGAGCATTGCCCGCAGGCCCGTGCGCCTTCCTTCATTTTTTTGACAGCCTGAAACAAGGGTCGTACACTGTAGCAACGGCAGGATATTCATGAACAATCCCACGCAAAACACGTCCCTGACCATGCCCGCCACCAGCCGCCCGCGCCGCAGCCGGTTTTTTCTGTTCCTTTTCGCCCTCTGCGCAGTTGGGGCGGTTATTTTTCTGTCTCTTGGCCATCTTGGCGGCGCCTTCACCGATGTTGCCGCCCTTGACCCGGCTGGCCGTCATACGGCCCGACAGCCTGGCCCGGTACTTCTTGCCGTGCAGGAAGGGCAGCGCGTTGCCAGGGGGAACCCGCTCTTTTCCATCAGGGGGGCCGAGGCCCTGACCCGGCTTGCCGACGAGGAAGCCCGGCTTGCCGTGCTTGAAACCCATCTGCCTGTTGAATATGTTCGTCCTGCGGCCGCCAGGGGAATTGCCGGGGCCAGCCCGGACGCTTCAGGAAACACCGATCTGACCGATATTTCCGACACCCGCCTGCGTGAACTTTTTGACGCGGAAAATGCCGCCCGAAAGGCTGTTTCCGAGGCCACCGCGCTTGAGGCGCGGGCCGCCGTGGACATGCGCGCGGCCCTAGGGGGGCAGCGGAATGCCACCCGGCTTTCAGAGGCCCGCCAGAGGCATGAAGAAGCCAAAAATACGGCGGAAGGTAAGCGCGCCGCCCTGGAAGAGGCCAGCACAGTGCGGGCGGCTGTGGAGCGCGAAAGGGCGCGCATTACTGCCATGCAGGCCGCAAGCGGGGTGAAAAACATGCCCGCAGGCCCGCGCATCAGGGAATACGAACGCCAGCTCGCGCTGGTTCTGGCCGCCCGTGAACAAAAAGACGCGGCCGTCATAGCGGCCCCGGCAGAGGGCATTGTTTCCGACATCAGCGTGAAGGACGGGCAGTGGGTTGAGCCGGGCCAGCCTGTGCTGACCTTTTCCCCGATCAATGGCTACACCCTTGTGCTGCTGGCCCGGGTTGCCCGCCTGGGAAATGAAGACAGCATCAGGCCGGAAGCGCCCGTAAGCGTGACCATACCCGCCATTGCCGCCGCCCCCTTTGCAGGGCGGATAAACAACGTGAGCGTGACCCCGCCAGTGATGCTGGACGGGGGGCCGCCTTCCGCCGTGCCTTCCCAAAGGCAGTTGCTGGCAGAAGACAGCCGCTCCCTGCTCAGGAAACTGCTGGATACGGTGTATGTGGTCATCCATGTGCCTGTCAGCGGGGCGCACAGCCCTGTCCCCGCAGGGGCGGTCATTGAGGTTCGCTCCGGGGGCTAGCCCCGCCTAGGCTGATGCCCGAAACACCGGCATGGGCTTGCATAGTTTTTCGTATTCGATTAAAAGCGTGAAACGCCATGGGGAAAAACGGGCAGGCGCATACCATGACGCCCGGAACACCCTGTGGGCCTATACCGGGAGCAGAACAGCAGGCTCGTGCGATTACGGCCTGGCAGACGGGGAAAGCTCACGGCACAAGTGGACACAAAAAGTTTTCCCAGAGGAACGTGCCGCCTTGGCTCAGTTGGTAGAGCGACTGATTCGTAATCAGTAGATCATCAGTTCAAATCTGATAGGCGGCTCCATAAAATACAAGGGTTT
>JGI994J12354_10001355_pt1 | contig 24865 bp, 14 predicted proteins | sample IntmicLarv3ML3BL_FD_12354 | JGI IMG/M metagenome (IMG submission 12354)
ACTGCTGCCTCCCGTAGGAGTCTGGGCCGTGTCTCAGTCCCAATGTGGCCGTTCAACCTCTCAGTCCGGCTACTGATCGAAGCCATGGTAGGCCTTTACCCCACCATCCAGCTAATCAGACGCGAGCCCATCTTTCTGCGGATTGCTCCTTTGACAGAAAAGCCATGCGACTTCTCTGTGTTATGCGGTATTAGCGTTCGTTTCCAAACGTTATCCCCCTCAAAAAGGCAGGTTGCTCACGCGTTACTCACCCGTCCGCCACTAACTGATATTCAACACGCAGTGCTGAATACTCAGTAGTGAATAGTGAATAGTGAATAGTGAATAGTTGTGGTTGACTTCTTTACGAAGTCATTTAATTAAATGCTTGCAAAGCAAGCTACCTCAACTCTTAACTCTTAACTCTTAACTCTTAACTACTGATATTCTCACTCCGTGTCGAATATCAGTCCGTTCGACTTGCATGTGTTAGGCACGCCGCCAGCGTTCGTCCTGAGCCAGGATCAAACTCTCTAAAATATTGTATATTATATCTCAGTCAAAAACCAAGACATATTATCAATTCTTAAAGTAATTCTTTAGCTCATTTACTTACGTTAGCTTCTATTTTGTCTTCCTTATTATATATCTTCAGTCAATCCCTCTTTCAAGTTCTTTCCTTTCCGACATTTCCTAAGTCAGACTGAATTACTGCGCAAAGATTTTATCTTCGCTTCCAGTATTCAACGCTTCCGTTAAATACTCAAAAAAATTTCGGGTTCCATACTATCTTTATCATTTCCTGCCAACCATTTCTTCTCTCTGAGGTTTCCCCCGTTAAGCTCCCTTGCTCAGCCGCCCATGATTTAATAATACTTCTTTTCTTTCATTGTTTAATTTTCAAGGTTCGTCCGGCTTCCCTCAAGCTTCCGGCTCACTTCCCCAAGCCTTTCCCTCAAGCCTCGCCTTTCGCTCCCTTTACGTTCTTTTTCGACTCCCTGCGACTCTTAACCCGTTTTGGGCGCTTGACTATCTTATCAAACTATCTTCCCCTTGTCAATACTTTTTTTGAAAATGTTTTCGGGAATGTCGAGTTTTTCTTTCAAAAACGCGAAAAAGGGCGCTTACACAAGCTGTTTTGTAATATCTTCAATGTTGTCAGGCAAAAGTATTCCCATGTTTTTCATTGCTTTTTCTGCCCATGAATGGGCAGAGTAGTTTATGTTCGCAAGCGATATGGTTTTGAAACCCAAACGGCAGGCAACCTGTAGTGACTGGCTAAAGGTGCTTATGGTCACAACATCATTTGAATACAGCTCTGACAGAATTCTTTCGCTTGGTATGACTGTTGGAAGTCTAACGCAGAAATCATTTTCCAAGGCTTTAAGTTCCTTAGTTTCTCTGGGGTGATATTTATAGAGGAATTTTCTGCCGTTTTTTTTACAGTAATCGACTAATTGTCCAAGTGCTTGTTCAATAAGCTCAATATTTTTATATCTGTCAATCAAATCAGCAAGAAAAAAAAGATATTTATCATGCTTTTCAAGATTGATTTCAATATTGCTATAGATCAACCGGGTTCCGTTCAGTATCATTTCCGGAGTGACTGAAAGGGTTTCCTTATCGCTTATTTCACTTCTAAGCATGTGAGGATAAAGCGCGCAAATAGTGCGGATGTTTTCATTTTCGCCATAGAAGGCGGTAGGTCCACATGTAAAAATATCCCTTCCGTACATTCGCTCCCTCGCGAAATTTCTAATTTTTACATTAAAGCTTATCGGTTTTACTTTGAACACTTTTTCATAGTCTGGATGTCCGAAGTTTCTTTCAGGAATAAGGGAAAAATAGCAATCCTCCTCAATAAAACAGGTCTCAAACCGGTTTTTTCTAAAAAGCTTTGACATGAATGTGGTTTCAAAGAACTGGTCCTGTGAAATGAAAACATTGTCATAGTGGTTTTTTTCAAGATGTTTCGCCTGTTTCAACTGTTGGTAAAGCAATTTTTCAATTTCAAAACGTTTTTTTGATTTTTCATTGGGGAGTACAGTTACAGAACTGAAAACGGCTCCAATTGCGGTCAAAAACTGATTTGACACCTTAAATTCAGGCAACAATATAAGGTCGTTCTTGTCATTTGGATACATTTCTTTAAGTATTCCTACTGCAATTATAAGGTTGTACTGCGTTCTCATTATAAAGAGATTGTTCATAATGAACGCCTCCTGTTTCTACTCTATGCCCAGAAGCCTTTTTTTAATTTCAATCATAGTTCTTGCATTTGGTGCGAATTCGCCGCTTAAGGTCATACATTTCATCTGATCCGGCGTGAAGGTTTGTATTCCTGCCAGGTATCGGGAAAGTATAACCATATCGACTAAGTCAACGGCTCCGTCATCATTGGCATCACAGGGCATTTTCTTGACAAAGCTTGCTGACACAGACAGCGTTGTCATATTGCTTGGCATGACGGCAAAGGCTTTGACGGTCATTGTTCTGTCGATTATAACTCCATCGGTATATACAAGAGATTCAATTGTCGGCTCTGTTCCGTCTGTTGTGTAGTAAATTACTGCGGTATCGCAGGTAACTACAAGCTTTTCAGGAAGATAAACGTTCCCCGACACCAATGACAAAGTTACAACCGGACGCTCATTTTGACTTCCCAGATACAGGAGGGATATTTTCTTGACCTGCTCCATAAATTCGGAGCCGTCCGAAATATTAAGGAAGTTTTCACTGCAATCAAGAGTTTTGAGTGCGGTATTTTGGCTGACATCAAGCGTAAGCAGGAAGTTTTCACTGCAATCCAGAGATGTAAGAGCAGTAAGCCCCGAAAGGTCAAGGTCAAGGAAGGAATTGTTTTTGCATTCGAGGGTTTTGAGAGCAGTACAGCCTGAAAGCAAAAGCGTTGTAAGCTTGTTATTGTTACATTGGAGCGTTGTAAGCTTTGCACATCCCGCTGCATCAATTTCACTGAGCTGATTTTCTGTGCACGAAAGAGTTTTAAGCTCTTTGCAGCCCGAAATTAGAAGCGTTGTAAGGTTATTGTTGTCACACTGGAGTGATGTAAGCTTTGTGCAGTCTGTCGCATCAATTTCACTAAGCTGATTTTGTTCACACGAAAGAGTTTTAAGCTCTTTGCAGCCTGAAATTGAAAGGCTTGTAAGGTTGTTATCGTCACATTGTATTGAAGTAAGCTTTGCACATCCCGTTACATTGATTTCGCTAAGCTGATTTTCTACACACGAAAGAATTCTGAGTTCTTTGCAGCCAGAGAGGTCAAGTGTTCCGCTAAGCCCTTCAAAATCAAGCGAAATCTCACGCAGGTACCATTCACCGCTGACGCTCATCCATTCTATTCCGCTCCATTCCGACGGGTCGGTCAAATCCCAATTTAAAATACTTTGATTGCTTGCTTGCAAAGCAAACGCCGCAAGCTTGTTGAAATCATCCTCGTTGTAGCCCTCGGGAGTTGGCTGTGTGCCTTCAATAATATATTCGAAAACTGCAATTGCACTTGAAAGTCCGTTGGGATAAACCGCAAAAGCCTTAATGGTCTTTGTGCTTTTAAAGCTTATCGGAGCCGCATAAACATCCGAATCGGTTGTCGGCGCGGTTCCGTCTACGGTATGGTAAATCACTGCGTTCTCACACAAAAGTTCAACCGAAATCTGACCGGTATAGCTGCCCGAAGCAATCGAAGCCGTAACAGCGGGAGCGGCATATTGCGGTGAATATTCAAGCGTATCAAATTCTATTTCGTTGAGAGAGTCCATAAAATCGGAGCCGCTTGAAATATTAAGATAGTTGTTTGTACAAACAAGGCTGTCCACTTCCGGATTTGAGGTAATATCAAGAGCCATGAGAAGATTTTCATTACAGTTAAGACTGCGCAGAGCGGCAAGCGTTTCAAGCCCGATTGTCATAAGCTTGTTTTGTGAGCAATCCAGTGCTTCAAGCACTTCACAGCCCGAAACATCAAGTGAAGAAAGCTCGTTTTGTGAGCAGTTGACGGATATTATTGCAGTACATCCCGAAAGGTCAAGTCCCGTCAGGTTGTTTTGCGAGCAGTCAAGCTTCACAATCGAGTCGTTGTCCGAAAGCTCAAGAAGCTCAAGATTGTTTTGCGAGCAGTCTGCGGTTATAAGTGATTCACAGTCTGTAAGATCAAGAAGTATAAGCTTGTTTTGCGAGCAATCCAGTGTTTCAAGCGATGTACATCCGGCGGCATTAAGCAATGAAAGCTTATTGACGGTGCAATCAATATCAACGAGTGCCTCACAGCCGTCAAGATTAAGAGATTCCAGCTTATTTTGTGAGCAGTCAATGCTTTGAACAGATGAATTCTGAACCTTAAATGAAGCTAAAAGATTGTTTGATACATCAAGTGAAATCAAAGAAGTGTTTTTGGAAATATCAAGCGATTCAATGCTGTTATCGCTTATGTCAAGCGTCTTAAGCGCAGCAAGCAATGTAAGACTGATTTCGCTGAGGCTGTTATTTTTGAGATTTACGGATTTAAGTTTGGTTATTCTTCCGAAATAAATATTTTCCAGTCCGCAGTCGTCCGCGTCAAAACTTTCAAGTGACGGAAGAAGTGAAAGGTCAAGGAATCCTATCGGCTCAACAGACGAAAATTTTACCGTTTTAAGGGCGCTGAGCGCAGGGAAGATATACTCTGTAAGCCCGCTGTTTATAAAGGTTGCCGTTTCAAGCGCTGAACAGCCGGTAAAGTCAATAAAGGAAAGATTGTTTTGCGAACAGTCAAGTGTCTGTAACGCAGTACATCCTGAAAGATTGAGAGTTTCAAGATTGTTTCCCGTGCAATCAAGCGACTGTAAATCCGCACAACCCGAAAGATTAAGCGTTTCAAGACTGTTTTCAGTACATTCGAGTGATTGAAGCTTTGCACAGCCGGAAAGATTAACAGATATCAGCGCATTATCGGTGCAGTCAAGCGTTAACAGCTTGGTGCAACCCGAAAGCTCAATTGTTGAAATTCTGTTTTGTTCACAGCGTACTGATGTCAGAAGCGTACAGCCTGAAAGATTAAGGCTTCCCGACAGCTCACGGTTTGAAATATTAACCTGCGCGAGCCTGTACTCGCCTTCCGCCTGCTGCCAGACAATTCCGCTAAAGCCCTGTGGATTTTCAAGATTCCAGCTCAGAGCAGGAGCATTTATGCCCTGAAGAGCAAAAGCTGCAAGCTTTTGGAAATCGTGCTCGTTATATCCTGCCGGTGTTGGACTTGTTCCTGTTATAATGTATTCAAAGGTGGTTTTATCTCCGAAAATACCGTTCTTATAAACTCCGAACGCCTTTATCGTTTTTGTATTGCTTACATTGATTTCCTCGCTGTAAACAGGCGACTCAAAAGAAGGCTCACTGCCGTCAACCGTGTAGTAAATTACCGCTCCGGCGCAGGAAAGCACAATGCTTACCGGAGTTGCATATGTTCCGGCGTTAACCGAAGGCTGTATCTGCGGACGAAGGTGCTGCGGCGAATATGTGAGACTGCTTATTCCGACCGAGGTAATAATGCTGACAAATTCCGAACCGCCTGCGATATTAAGGTAGTTGTTTGAGCAGTCAAGAGAATCAAGACCGGCTGGCGGAGAAATATCCAGCTGTGTCAGAAGGTTTTTACTGCAATCAAGACTTTCAAGCGCACTCAGAGTGTTTAAGCTTAACATCTTAAGTTCATTATCGCTCAGGTTGACCGATTTAAGAGATACACACCCTGAAAGGCTTGCTGAGACAAGAGCATTTTTTGATGCGTCAAGCCGCTCAAGCGAGGAACATCCCGAAAGCGCAAGTTCTGTAAGACTGTTTTGTGAAATATCAAGCGATTTAAGACTTATGCTTCCACCGGAATTTAATGAGCTTATTTGGTTTTTGGCGCAATTTACGTTTTCAATAGAAACAAGACCGATCAAATCAATAGCAGTAAGACTGTTTCCGGTACAGGTCACTTCTTCAAGCGCCGTACAGCCTGTAAGGATAAGCGAAGAAAGCGAATTGCTTCCGCAATGAAGCCGCTCAAGACGGCTGAAGCCCGAAAGGTCAAGCGAACCCAGATAATTGTTTGAGCAATTCAAATATGTAAGCGCAGTATTCCCCTGAATGCTTAAAAAGGTCAGAAGATTTCCATAGCAGTTAAGAACAGAAAGCGCCGTACAGCCGTTAAGATTAAGAACGGTAAGAAGGTTGTCCTGACAGTCGAATGTTTTAACTGATGAAAGTCCAGATGCGGTAATGCCTGTAAGCCTGTTAAGGTTGCATCTTACCGTTTCAAGCGCAGTACATGACGAAAGGTCAAGGGTTGTCAGACGGTTGCTTTCGCATGAAAGGAGAGTAAGTGCGGTACACCCTTCAATATTTATTGATGAAAGTGAGTTGCCTTCACATTCAAGAGTGCGAAGTGCGGAACATCCCGAAAGGTCAAGCGCTGAAAAGGAATTCCCGCTTAACGATACCGATTCTATGACAGGGCATCCCGAAAGGTTAAGTGTTCCTGTGAGTCCTGTCGATTTGAAGCTTACGCTCTTTATCCTTTTAAGTCCGCCTGAAGCAACCCAGACAATATTTGCCGAAAAGCTTTCGGGATTTCCCATGTTCCATCCCAGAGCGGCAAGATTACTGCCCTGTCTGACGAAATCAGAAAGCTTTTGATAGTCGTACTCGTTATATCCGGACGGAGTAGGATAGGTGCCTGAAATAGTATATGTAAGAGTCTTTATGGCTGTTGTCATTCCATCGGGGAAAGCTGCAAAGGTCTTTATCGTTTTTGTCCACTTTATTTCAAGAGGCTCCGAATAAACAGCTGATGCGGTTGTCGGAGTGCTTCCGTCTGTTGTGTAATAAATTGTTGCGCCGGCACAAACCAATGCTGCACTTATTTCTCCCTGATATGTTCCCGGCGCAGGAGTTTCTGAAACTGACGGACGTGTATATTGCGGGCTGTATTGGGGTCCTCCGAAAAATTCTCTTCCGTTAAGCTGTGCAAGAAAGCTTGAACCAGGAGCTATATCAAGATAATTATTCCGGCAGTCAAGAGAGGTAAGCAGCGGATTTTGCATAATGCTAAGCTCTGTAAGACGGTTATATCTACAGTTAAGAAATTCCAGTCGAGGACATTCGGAAATGTCAAGATGCAAAAGGTCATTGCCGTTACAATGAAGAACTGTAAGCTTGCTGCAACCCGAAAGCGTAAGAGTTTTCAGCTCACTGTTGTCATCACATTTAAGGGTTTCAAGATTTGAAAATCCGCTCATATTAAGTGAGGTAAAGCGGTTATTTGTACATTCAAAGGTAATAAGACTCTGACATCCCGAAAGGTTAATCGAGGAAATCTGATTTTGAGATATCTTAAGCGTATCAAGAACAGTGCATCCCGAAAGGTCAAGACCTCCCGAAAAGCCCTTGTATTCAAGAATAATGCTTTTAAGACGGTTTTCCTCGTTAAGCCTGTACCATACAACTCCCGCCCATTCACCGGGGCGCGAAAGATCCCATGTGCCGAGATTTGCGTAGTTGTTGCCGGAAAGAACAAAGGTCAGCAGCTTTTGATAATCGTTGGCATTATATCCCGCCGGAGTTTCAATTGAAATATTATATGAAAATGTGATAACTGAAGTTGTCATATACCCCGGAATTGTTGCAAAAGCCTTTATTGTCGTGTTTTTAAAGACAAGAATTGACTTTGTGTATACCTGAGAGCTTGTTGTCGGCTCGCTTCCGTCAGTGGTATAGTAAATAGTTCCGCCGTCAAATTCAAAAGAAAGAGCAATATTTACAGGATTGGAATATGCCGCAGATGGACTGGAGGCAGTCACGGACGGACGTGTACGCTGGGGAGAATAGTCAATAAGGGTAAAGACTATTCCGGTAAGCTGTGTGATAAAGTCCGAGCCGGGCGATATGTCAAGATAATTGTTTTCGCAAACGAAGCTTGAAAGATTTGTGTTTTCTGCAATCGAAAGTGACGCAAGTTTGTTATTGCTGCAATTTAAGGTTGTAACACTTTCAAGCGGAGAAATATCCAGGTGCATAAAGCTGTTTGCGGAGCAGTCAAGCGAAAGCAGGTTGATGAGACCTGAAAGATTAAGCGTTGTCAAAAGGTTTGACGAACAGTTTACAGAGGTAAGCGTCTGCATGTTCGCAATATTAAGTGCGGTAAGTTTGTTTGAGCTGCAGGAAAGCGTTAAAAGAGAATTCAGCCCCGAAAGATTGAGCGCTGAAAGCTGATTTGAGGAAACATCCAGAATCTTAAGCGCGGAAAGCGGCGACAAATTTATTGAGGTAAAGCTGTTGCTTTTAAGTGAAAGCTCAGTAACCGAGGTGATGTCGGAAAGTCCTGAAACCGATGCAAGCTTGTTGTTTGCAGCATTAAGCTTTGTGAGCGCCGAAAGATTGGTCAGATAGAGTGCTGTAAGTTGATTGCTTTCGCAGTTTACATCCAGAAGAGAGGAAAGAGAGGAAAGATTAAGCGTAGTAAGTCTGTTGTTGCTGCAGTTAACACTTTTAAGCGCATTAAGTCCTAAAATATTAAGCGAGGTCAAAAAGTTGTCACGGCAGTCAAGGTAAATTATACTGTTGCAGGATAACAAATCAAGAGATGAAAGCTGATTTCTGTAGCAGTAAAGCTCGGTAAGCAGAGGGCAGGAATCAATGGTTAAAGAGTTAAGCTGATTAAAGGAAACGTCAACCCTTGTCAGTGAGCTGCATCCGGACAGCACAACCGACTGCAAAAATGAGGTGTCGGTACACTCTAAGCTTGTAATATATGAACAGTCTGTCAGATTAAGCGTTCCCGAAAGCGTTACGCTTTCTATTTTAAACGATGACAGCCTTTGCTCACCGTTTACGTTAACCCATGTAACTCCCTTCCATGTTCCCGGCGCTCTCATGTTCCAGCCCAATCTGGCGCGATTGCTTCCTGTGTTAGCCATGGCTGCAAGACGCTGATAATCATTTTCGTTGTATCCGTCGGGATTATAAACCGTTCCCGAAATGATATATTCAAGAGAAACCGTTGGTGTCGTCAGCCCGTTAGGATATATTGCAAATGCCTTTATTGTTCTGGTTGTTGTAATGTTGAAGGGTGTTGAATATATCGCAGAGCCTGTTGTAACAGTGCTGTCATCGGTTGTATAGTGAATAACACCGCCGGTGGGACAGGCAAGAGAAACAACAACCGTACTGTTGTATTGTCCGGGAGGCACATCAACGCTTATGGCAGGACGAATATTCTGTGTCAAATATGAGGCATTAAGTATCTGTTTTTCCAATATTTCAAGAAACAGCGCCGAGGACGTGCTGACATCAAGATAATTGTTATTACAATTAAGGGCTTGAATTGTGATACAGTCTGAAATATCAAGCTCTGTAAGCAGATTGGTTGAACAGTCAAGCGTATCAAGGTTTATAAATCCCGATAAATTAAGTGAAAGAATCTTGTTGTTGGAGCATTGTATAACTTCGATATTTTGAAGTCCTGTAAGATTAAGAGCGGTTAATTGGTTGTTTTGGCAGTAAATTCCCTTAAGCGCCGTGCAGCCGGTAAGGATAAGGGAGGAAAGAACTCCGCCCGTTTGAGTCTGGCAGTAAATTTCTTCAAGCGCCGTAAGTCCGGAAACATCAATGCTTGAAAGTAAATTTCTACCGCCAAAAAACACCCTAAGGTTTGTTGCGCCCGCAAAGCTAACCGTTGTTATCTGATTATTTTGGCAATAAAGCTCTGTAAGCGCCGAAAGACCTGCAAGGTCAAGCGATGCAAGTGAATTGTCAGTACAGCTCAGCTCTTCAAGAGAGGTAAGTCCGCTGAGAGAAAGTGAAGTAAGGTTGTTGTCGTCACAGTTAATTTTTTTGAGTTTGCTGAGATTTGTGACGGTAAGAGAGCTTAAAAGATTATTAAAACAAAGCACACTCGTAAGATTTGAAAGTCCCGACAAATTGAGCGATGTAATGCTGTTGCTGTAACAATCAACAATCGCAAGCTTTGTACATCCCGCAAGAACNAGACCCGTAAGGTTGTTGTCGTTGCAGTAAACAGATGCAAGCGAGGCACAATTGGTGAGGTCAAGCGTTCCGGTAAGCCCCATACCTTGAAGTGACACAGTGGACAGTCTCCGCGGATAATCCTCCACCGTCCATGTGATTCCCGTCCAGAGACCGGTACCGGGGGCGGCCATATTCCACCCAAGAACAGACGCATTGCTTCCCTGCGAAAAAAAATCGGCAAGCTTCTGATAATCGTTATCGTTAAATCCCGTCGGAGTCGCATATGCCGCCGATACCTTAACGACCGGCACAATCGAAACCACCGAAATAAGCATCGACAGACATATAATCACCGATGTCATCACTTTAAATGTTTTTTTGAACATAATTATGCTATCACCTTTCACTTAACTAACCTTAATTGCGAATCTCTTTAATTTTATCACAAACGCTGAAAAAAATCAATCAAAAATTCATTTGTAAATCAGCTTTGTAAATCAGTTTGGGAAATCAGCCCCCGAAAACATTTCGTGTAGAAAACCAAATGAGCATCGACATTTGACAACCCCTGTTGCCTATGATAAAATATGCTCCTTTAAAAGAAACCGCTTTCATTTATTGTCAGAAAGGACATAATCACATTGAATATATACGATATTGCCCGGCTGGCCGGCGTTTCTTCAGTTACCGTTTCCCGCGTCATCAACAACGGAAATGTCAGTGCCGCGACAAAAGAAAAAGTCATGAAAATCATCAATGAGAATTCTTATACTCCCAGCGTATATGCACGCGGAATGAGCCTTAGCTCAATGAGCATTATCGGCGTTATTGTTTCTGACCTTTCCGACCTTTACAGCGCAAAGGCTGTTTCGGTCATCGAGCATGAGCTTCGAAAAAATAAATTCGATATGAATCTGTACTGTACAGGCGATGAAATCGAAAACGCGGACAAATACATTAAATATTTCGCCGGAAGAAAAACCGACGGTGTAATCTTTGTAGGCTCAAAATTCAAAAACATGGAAACCCGAAAATCTCTGTCTGAGCTCAGCAAAAAAATGCCTGTTGTGATGATTAATGCCGATATGGGGTTAAGCAATGTTTACAGTGTTGTTGCAAATGACCGCAAAGCCATAAGCAAAACGGTAGAATATCTGTTTGTCAAGGGATGCCGGAAATTTTTGTATTTGTTTGATGCTCATACCGAAAGCGGTCAGCGAAAGCAGGACGGCTTCAAAGAGGGTATAGAGCAGTGTTCTCTGCCTAATGAAAGCGGTATCATAAGTCATTGCCCGAGAGGTATTGAATCGGCTACTGAAATTACAAAAAAGGCTTTTAAAAAATATGGCGATATTGATGCCATTATTACCTCTCAGGACGAGCTTGCAGTCGGCGCTTTAAAGGCGGCACAGGCGCTTTGCATTGATGTTCCCGAAAAACTTTGCATTACCGGATATGACAATACTATTTTATCCGAAGCCTGTACACCGTCGCTTACAACCGTAAACAGCGGAATATCAGCATTAAGCGAGTTTTCCGTCAAGCTCATGCTTGATGTTATTGCGGGGAAATCAGTTTCTAAAAAGATTACGATTGACTGTGAAGTTGTAAGAAGGCATACAACCCGATAAATAAATTTACTGATTGACATTTTGCATTGCTTTAATGTATGATACAAGCAGGCAGTAATGAAAGCGGTTACACAAATAATTTTCATAGTAAGGACGGTCATAATAATGAAACTTCTTCAATTCGGCGAAGGAAACTTTTTAAGAGCCTTTGTTGATTACATGATTGACTACGCAAACAAGCACAACGATTTCGGAGGAGAGGTCGTCATCGCCAAAGCAATTCCTCAGGGCAGCCTTGCGCCCTTTCATAAGCAAAATTTCAAGTACACTCTGGTAACCCGGGGTGTTATGAACGGTCAGCGCATTGACACGGCTGATCAAATCGACTCGATAAGGGACGCTTTTTGTATATATGAGGAATATGATAAATTCCTCTTAATGGCTAAAGATTCTGAGCTTTCGGTCGTAGTATCAAACACCACAGAAGCAGGAATTGTCTATTCGGGCGATGACAAAATCTCTGATTGCCCTCCGCGCACATACCCCTCAAAGCTGACCGTCTTTTTATACGAACGGTTTTGCCATTTTAAGGGAGACTTTGAAAAAGGTCTTTATATATTGCCCTGTGAGCTTATCGAAAACAACGGCAGCGAGCTGAAAAAATGCGTCCTTCAAACGGCTGAAGGCTGGAAGCTTCCTGCTGAATTTACAGCCTGGCTGACAGACTCCTGCGTTTTTTGCAACACGCTTGTTGACCGCATAGTAACAGGCTTTGACAAAACTCTTTCAGAGCAATACAAAGACCCTTTAATTGACGTGGGCGAACCTTTTGCCCTGTGGGTAATTGAGGATATTAAAAACATCCGTAGCATCCTGCCCCTTGACAAAGCAGGGCTTCCTGTGATATTTACCGGCAATGTGTCAGCATTTCGCGAAAGAAAGGTGCGCATACTTAACGGCGCTCATACCGCAACCGTTCTGGCAGGATATCTGTGCGGCAAAAAAATTGTGCGCGACTGTATGGAGGACACGGTTATCTCCGGTTTTATGAACCGCTGTCTTCATGAAGAGATTATCCCGACCATCGACCTTGACAAAAATGATCTTAACGATTTTGCAAATGCTGTGCTGGAGCGATTTTCCAATCCGTTTATTGACCACAGTGTGCTTTCCATCTCTTTAAATTCGGTTTCAAAGTGGAAGGCGCGTCTGCTTGGAAGCTTTAAGGATTATGTCCGTCTTTTCGGAAAAATCCCGCAGAATATAACCTTCTCATTCAGTGCATTTCTTGCCTTTTATATGTCGGACAAAATCAACGGCGCAGATTCATATGAGCTGAACGATAATGACGATGTGCTCAAGTTTTTTTCCGACCTTAATAAAAAATATCTTGCCGGTTCGGTTACCCTTGAAGATTATGTAAAAACCGTTGCGACAAACAAAGCGTTCTGGGGTGAGGATCTGACCTCTTACGAAGGCTTTGAATCGGCAGTCTGCCGTTATCTTGAGGATATTTTGTCCGCAGGTGCCCGTCACGCAATGGAGAAGCTTGCAAAGGAGCGCATATGAACAACATACTGAAAATATCTCCGAATGACAATGTGGGTGTGGCGCTCAGCGGCGAAAAAAAAGGTCATAAAACCGCCCTGTGCGACATCAAAAAAGGTCAGGAAGTCATAAAATACGGCTATCCTATCGGAAAAGCCGTTTGTGATATCAAAAAAGACGGGCACGTTCACACACATAATCTCAAAACTGCGCTGGGCGACATTTTAGAATATCACTATCAGCCGAATATAGACGAGCTTCCGTCTGCCGAAGAGGATTTTTTCAGCGGTTATCTGCGCGAGGACGGACAGGTTGGAATCCGCAATGAAATATGGATTATTCCAACAGTCGGCTGCATCTCGGGTGTTGCTTCTAAAATCGCCGCCGAAGCATCGGCACATATTGCCGGCAGCTGTGACGGAGTATATGCATTCCCCCATCCTTTCGGCTGTTCCCAGCTGGGCGACGACCACGAGAACACTAAAAAGCTTCTTGCCGCGCTGGCTTCTCATCCGAATGCGGCAGGCGTGCTGATTTTGGGTCTGGGCTGTGAAAACAACCGAATAAGCGGACTTGCGGAAGCAATGGGAAGCTATGACAGCAAAAGAGTGCGTTTTTTAGAGTGTCAGGATATTGAGGATGAAATCAAAACAGGTGTCGATATTGTCAAAGAACTGATTGACGGAGCGTGTAGTCTTACGCGTGTCAAGGTTCCTGTCTCTAAGCTTGTTGTCGGGCTTAAATGCGGCGGTTCGGACGGACTTTCGGGCATTACAGCCAATCCGCTGACAGGATGTTTTTCCGATTTGCTTGTAGCGGCAGGAGGGTCAACCGTTTTGACCGAGGTTCCCGAAATGTTCGGTGCCGAAACAATCCTTATGAACCGCTGTATCAATGCAAATGTATTTGATAAAACTGTAAGCATGATAAACAGCTTCAAGGAATACTACAAACAAAACAACCAGCCGATTTACGAAAATCCGTCTCCCGGAAACAAGGACGGCGGCATTACAACACTTGAGGAAAAATCTCTGGGCTGCACTCAAAAAAGCGGTCGTGCACCTGTTTGTGATGTGCTTGGTTATGCAGATAAGTCCGAAAAAAAAGGGCTGAATCTGCTTTATGCCCCCGGCAATGATCTTGTTGCCGCAACAGCGCTTGCGGCGGCAGGCGCGCAAATTGTCCTTTTCACCACCGGACGCGGAACCCCTTTCGGATGTCCTGTTCCGACCCTTAAGCTGTCAACCAATACCGAGCTTTATACGAAAAAGACGGCGTGGATGGACATGGACGCAGGCGTTCTTTTGGACGGAGTTCCCATGGAGCAATTAGCGCGTACCCTGTACGATACGGTCAAAGAGATTGCAAGCGGAAATCAAAAGACAAAAAACGAGCTGAACGGATACCGTGAAATTGCAATTTTCAAAACCGGCGTGACGCTTTGAGGCTTCACCCTTACGGTTACAGGTACATTTGAGATTGTTTTTTCACCCCTCACCTCATTCCTGTCTCCACACTCAAAAAATGACGGCACCAAAATGGTGCCGTCATTTTTTAATTATCTTGTGTTTCAGAATTTCGAAGCGCTTTTTTTATTCCACTTGCCACTCTTCAATCTCAAAACTGCAACGCCGCAGCGTTGCTTACGCTTTACCGTTACATCCGAAAATTCTCATTTTACCTGCAACAACCCCGGTCATCGCCTCTCTTGCCGGACCGCAAAGCTTTCTGGGATCAAATTCATCCGGGTTCTTTGCCCATGCACCTTTGATTCCGTCGGCAAAAGCAACCCTCACATCGGTATCAATATTGATTTTATTTACGCCGAGCTTTGTAGCTCTTGTTAAATCTTCCTCACAAATTCCGGATGCGCCGTGAAGAACGATAGGCATGTCAAGAAGCTCCTTGATTTTCTGTAAACGGTCAAAATCAAGCTTCGGAACGCCCTTGTACTTGCCGTGAGCTGTTCCTATCGCGATAGCAAGGCTGTCTATGCCTGTTTCCTTGACAAAAGTAACAGCTTCATCGGGATTTGTATATTTTGCATCGGCTTCGCTCACGCTTATATGATCCTCGACTCCCGAAAGACGTCCAAGCTCAGCCTCGACCGAAACATTCGCAAAGTGTGCAGCCTCAACAACCTTTTTTGTAACGGCGATATTTCCCTCAAGGTCATGGTGCGAGCCGTCAATCATAACCGATGTCCAGCCGTTTCTGATGCAAAGCATAACCTTTTCAAAGCTCGAGCCGTGGTCAAGGTGAAGCGCTACCGGAACCTTTGTCTTGCTTGCGGCAAGAGCTACCATTGCGTAAAGGTAGTCCGCACCGGCGTATTTTATGGCGCCCTCAGAGGTCTGAAGAATTACCGGAGCATTTTCCTGCTCGGCGGCGGCGATTATTGCCTGTACGATTTCCATGTTGTTGACGTTGAATGCTCCGACAGCATATTTGTTTTTGTGCGCATGGTCAAGAATTTCCTTACCTGTTACTAACATTTATATTCCTCCTGTATTTCATACTTAACATTAACAGAGGTATTATACTATAACAGTGGTAAAAATTGCAATATAATTTTGTTAACAAACAAACTCAACCGTCAAAAATATCAAAAAAAACAAGATATCAGAAATGATTTTGCCGTATTCTTCATTTTTAAATTCTTTTGACGCTTTGTATTGCCTTATTAAGGGTTCCATATTATAATATGAGGTAACTTGAGGGAAAAGGAGGCAAAGCAATGTCCACTGTTGTTGTAACCGGCGCTCAATGGGGCGGAGAAGGAAAAGGCAGAGTAATTGATATTATTGCCTCTCAGAGTGATGTTGTCATTCGTTCTCAGGGAGGCAACAATTCCTCCTGTACGATAGAAAAGGACGGCGAATACTACGTTTTTAATCTTGTTCCGTCAGGAATACTTTATCCCGAAAAGCCATGTCTTATCGGGTGCGGCACGGTAATAAATCCAAAGGAGCTGCTCGAAGAAATAGAGCGGCTTAAAGCCAAAGGCTTTCCTTGCGCTAATCTTGTAATTGACCCGAGAGCACATGTTGTCATGCCATGGCACATTGCACTTGACGGTCTTTCGGAGGTTATGAGAGGCAAGGAGGTCATCGGCACAACCGGCTATGGTATAGGACCCTGCTATACAGATAAGGCCGAACGCAGCGGCATACGTATTTGCGAGCTTATTGCTCCCGAGCGCTTTGCCGAGCACGCATACATTGTAGGACGGCATAAAAATGAAATTTTAACTAAAATATATAATGAAAAACCGCTTGACATTGATTCGATTGTTGAGGAATATATCGCTTACGGCAAACAGCTGTCCAAATATGTTGCCGATGTGTCAATACTTACCTATAACGCTATAAGAAAGGGAAGAAACATACTTTTTGAGGGCGCGCAAGGCTCCTTGCTTGATATAAATGTAGGAACCTATCCGTATGCGACATCCTCCAGTCCTGTTTCTGGCGGTGTCTGCACAGGAACAGGAATCGGTCCGACCGCAATTGATAAGGTTATCGGCGTTGCAAAGGCATATACTACAAGAATCGGACAGGGTCCTTTTCCGACCGAGCTTTTTGACGATACCGCCGTTCTTTTGCGTAAAAACGGCAATGAATTCGGAAGCAAAACACAGCGTCCCCGCCGCATAGGATGGTTTGATTCGGTTATTCTCCGCCATTCGGTCAGAGTAAACGGTATTACCGAGCTGGCGCTTAACAAGCTTGACGTTTTACGCGGACTGCCTGTTATGAAAATATGTACGGCATACAGGTATCCGGACGGCTCTATTCTTCGTGATTTGCCCGCAAGCCTTGATGATTTAAAGCTTTGCTCTCCGATTTATGACGCAATAGACGGCTTCAGCAATGATATCGGCTCATGCACAAAGCGTTCCGATCTTCCAGATAATATTTTGCGGTTTATCGACAGAACAGAACAGCTTGCAGACTGTAAAATCTCACTTCTCGGTGTAGGTCCTTCAAAGTCACAGATTATAGATCTAGGTTAGGAGAATTAATTTGAGAATTGACAAATATCTTAAAATTTCGCGGATTATAAAGCGAAGAACAATCGCAAATGAGGCATGTGACGCAGGCCGTGTAAAGGTAAACAGCAACACAGTCAAGGCATCATACGAAGTCAAGGTTGACGATATTATCGAAATATCCTTTGGCACAAGTCAATTTAAATGCAAGGTAACGGCGGTAAATGAATATGCAAAAAAAGAAGATGCCGCTGAAATGTATGAAACCATAAATTAGTTTTGGGGGAATTTGGTAAATGGGTTTATTTTCAGGTACACTTTTAATTTCCGATATTGACGGAACACTTATTACTTATAAGGGCGAGCTTCCGAAAAACAATATCGAAGCAATCGAATATTATATCAGCGAGGGCGGTTTATTTACACTCGCGACAGGACGCGGAGTTCCCAGCGCGCGCAGGTACATCAATAAGATTGTCCATAACTGTCCGCCTGTTATTATGAACGGCGGCGCGATATACGATTTTGAAAGCGAAAGCTTCCTGTGGGTAAAAAAGCTGCCCGACAGCGCAAAGGACTGCGTAAAAAATATCATGGAAAAATTCCCTCAAATGGGAATCCAGGTTTACTGCGACAAATCGCTGTATGTAATTCGAGATTCGGTAACATGTCAAAACATGGTATCTCATGAAAAGCTTGAACCGATTTTCGCAGCATTTGAGGATATATCGGACAAGGACTGGAACAAGGTTCTTTGTCTTGCGCCTCTTGAATTTGTCCTTGAAATGATAGAATATCTTGATAAAACCGAGCCTGACGGCTTTTATTTTTGCCGCACTCAGGTAGAATACTATGAAATTATGGCAATAGGCGCAGATAAAGGCAATGCGCTTAAACGTCTTGCCGAAATTAAAGGAATTAAACACGAAAACACCTTCGCAATCGGCGATTATTACAATGATGCCGCATTAATTGAAGGCGCAGGATACAGTTCCTACACGGAAAATGCTCCCGATGAGCTTAAAAAGGACGCGGATTACATCTCTGCGCATTGCAGTGACGGAGCGGTAGCTGACTTTATAGAGCATTTGCGGGGGAAAATGCTCTCATACTGAAGACTTTGTCTTCAGTATGTAAAAGGGGTATCCAATACCCCTTTTAGAAACCCCGGTTTCACGTCCTCCGGACGCGGGTCAAGGGAAAAATCAGCGGCGCATGTCCGCGGATTTTTTGGATTTAATATTTTTGACAAAATTTTTATGCTGTTCTTCACATTATATAAGGTTGCTCAGCACAAAAATATTGTCTGCGCAGCGGTCATTTTTTCGGGTAGCGTTGGTCGGAAACCTTTCAGGGTTTTTCGATGTTCACAGAGTAACTCGAAGTGCGGAGCACCCGGTCAGCGCTTGTGCACAAAAAAATCTTTGATTTTTTTGTGCACAAGTGTTATACTATAATGAGATAATTTTAAGGAAGTGAATTTTTGGATAAATTTGTCATCGAAGGAGCCAATGAGCTTAACGGTTCTGTCACTATCAGCGGTGCAAAAAATGCCGCTGTCGCTATATTGCCCGCAGTCATTCTTTCAAACGGTATATGCCGCATAGAAAATCTTCCCAATATTCAGGACGTGGCATTAATTACCAAGATTTTATATAAAATGGGAGCGCTGATTCGTCCCATTAATGCAACTACAATTGAAATCGACCCCCGAAACATAAGCTCAACCGTGATAATGCACGAATACGCAAGACATATGAGAGCCTCCTACTATTTTGTGGGAGCATTGCTCGGACGTTCAAAAAAAGCAAGGGTGGCAATTCCGGGCGGCTGTAACTTTGGCGTTCGTCCTATTGACCTTCATGTAAAGGGCTTTGAGGCGTTGGGATGCCAGGTTACTGTTGAGGGCGGAATGATTGAAGCTTCAACCGGGCGGCTGGACGGAAATCTTGTTTATATGGATGAGGTTTCGGTCGGAGCAACCATAAACGTAATGCTTGCCGCTGTTAAGGCGAACGGACTTACCGTTATCGAGAACGCCGCAAAAGAGCCGCATATCGTCGATTTGGCAAACTTTTTAAATACAATGGGCGCAGATGTAAGAGGTGCCGGAACCGACGTTATAAAAATACACGGTGTAGAAGAGCTTAGCGGCTGCACATATGCCATTATCCCCGACCAGATTGAAGCGGGAACCTATATGGCCGCAGTTGCCGCTGCAGGCGGAAATATACTGATTAATAATGTTATTCCCAAGCATTTGGAATCAATTACCGCCAAGCTTGAGGAAATGGATGTCATCATCGAAGAAAACGACGATTCTATAAGGGTTAAAAGAAACGGTCCTCTTAAGAAATGCAACATCAAAACAATGCCTCATCCGGGCTTTCCGACAGATATGCAGCCACAGATATCGGTTTTGCTCGCTCTTGCCGAGGGTACAAGCATCGTAAACGAAAATGTATGGGATCATCGCTTTAAATATGTTGACGAGCTTCGCCGAATGGGCGCTCAGGTTCAAGTTGACGGTAAAATCGCAGTTTTTGAAGGCGTGAAGACTCTTTCCGGAGCGCCTGTCCGTGCTCTTGACCTTCGTGCGGGAGCCGCCATGGTTATTGCCGGTCTTGCCGCTAAGGGAACAACGGAAATTGAAGATATCTACCATATTGACCGCGGTTATGATGATGTCGTTTCCAAGCTTCGCCTGCTTGGCGCAAACATTAAAAGAATCACTATTCCGCAGAATGTTTTGTCAAAGGCGCTGTAATATACTATAAGAGATGGGGCTTTTTATGGCTCGTGTTTGTCCGCTGTTCAGCGGTTCAGCAGGAAATTGCGTATATGTCGGCACGGGCGAGCATGGGATTCTTGTCGATGCAGGCGTATCGGCAAAAAGAATCGAAAACAGCCTTGTATCCAGAAACATTGACCCAAAAAGCATAAGTGCAGTATTTATTACTCATGAGCATTCCGACCATATAAGCGGTCTGCGAGTTTTTGCAGGACGTTACGGAATGAAAATATACGCTTCAAAAGGAACTCTTTCAAGCCTTGTTAAATCAGGTCACGCCGACTCATCCATGAGTCTTAATATAATCAACGGAAAAACGGTCTGCGAAAGCGATATGCAAATACGCTCCTTTAAAACCTCTCATGATTCAGCCGAGAGCTTCGGATATGTTATAGAAACTCCCGACGACCGAAAAATTGCCGTATCAACTGACCTTGGAGTTATAACCGAGGATGTGCTGTATAATATATGCGGCTGTGATATGGTTGTGCTTGAATCAAATCATGATGTTGCCATGCTGTCGTCAGGACCGTATCCCTACTATCTCAAACGAAGGATACTTTCAAATTTCGGACATCTGTCAAATGATGCCTGTGCGGCGGTTCTTCCTGCACTTGTATCCGGCGGAGCGACAAGATTTATACTTGCACATTTAAGCCGTGAAAACAATTTGCCCGAGCTTGCATACGAAACGGCAGTCGCCGAGCTTAACCACTATGGAATGGATGCCGGCGAGGATTACATATTAAGCGTTGCGTCTCCCGAATGTCTTGAAAAGGTTACGGTTTTTTGATGATTTCTGTTGATATTATAGCCATCGGCAAACTTAAAGAGGATTATTTGAAAAAGGGCTGTGAGGAGTATGCTAAGCGCCTCACGGCTTTTTGTAAATTTAATATAATCGAGATTTCAGAAGAACGTCTCCCCGAAAATCCGTCCGAGGGCGAAATAAAAAGGTCGCTTGAGCAGGAGTCTTCACGGATACTTTCCGCCATTCCCAAAAAAGCCTTCGTAATTTCTCTTTGCATCGAAGGAAAACAAATGTCATCCGGGGAGCTTTCGTCTCATATAGATAATATATCACTGTCGGGAACGGGACGGATTTGTTTTGTTATCGGCGGCTCGCACGGGCTTTCCGATAGTGCGCTGTCGAAGTCGGATATGAAGCTTTCTTTTTCGAAAATGACCTTTCCGCATCAGCTTTTCAGACTCATGCTTACAGAACAGATTTACAGAGCTTTCCAAATAAGCTCAAACGGAAAATATCATAAATGAATTAGGGGTTATAAGATTGAAAGATTTTTTTAATATAATGGGAAACAACCGGCTTCCGCTGATTTTATCGGTTGTTGTTTCATATCTTTTCGGAAGCATCAGTTTTGCCATTATCTCCACAAAGCTTTTCCAAAAAACAGACATACGCGAGCACGGCAGCGGAAACGCCGGAGCAACAAACGTTTTGCGCTCTGCGGGAGTCAAGCCTGCGATTATGACCTTTTCAGGCGACCTTCTCAAGGCGATTGCGTCGGTTATTGCCTCCCGGGTTCTTTTTTCAACTCTCGGGAATCTTAATCAAGAGTATTTGTCGGTAATCCCGGCTTTTATTGCAGGACTTTTCTGTATTGTCGGACATATGTTTCCTCTGTTTTTCTCTTTCAGAGGCGGCAAAGGTATTATGACAACGGCGGGCATGATTTTAATGCTTGATTACAGAATCTTTGTTATTCTTATCGTAATCTATGCAATTTTCTTTGCGATTACAAAAACCATTTCAAAATGTTCAATTTTGATTGCAGTTCTGATTCCTATTGTCACTTTTCTTGTCAAATATTTTCTGGATTACTCAAAAATTCCAAATTATCCTTTATCCCTGTGCTTTTTCAGCACATCAGTTTCCCTTATTGTCGGACTGCTTATCATTGTTGGGCATAGGGATAACATCAAACGTATATTGAAAGGCGAGGAAAAGAAGTTTTCGGTTAAGTCGAAATAACAAATAAAAGGACGGTTATAAACTATGTCAAATATTTTCATTTTAGGTTCCGGAGGATTTGGCTGCGCTATTGCGGTAATGTGCGACAAAATGGAACACGCGGTAACCGTCTGGTCTCCGTTTGAGGAAGAAATTGCCACACTGAAAAAAGATGGCGAACATAAAAAACTCCTTTCCGGCGTTGCACTGTCACCCAAAATCAATATGACAACCTCATTTGACACAATTTCTGAAAGTGAGCTTGTTATTTTTGCCGTGCCTTCCTTTGCCGTCCGTTCAACTGCAAAGCTTTTAAGCGGAAAAATAAGCAAAAGCACTGTCGTCGCAAATGTTGCAAAGGGACTTGAAGCAAACACCTATTTGCGTTTGTCTCAGGTCATTGCCGAGGAGCTTCCGGACAACAAAATTGTCGCTCTTTCGGGACCGTCGCACGCCGAGGAGGTAGGCCGCGGTCTTGCCACAACAATGGTATCGGGAAGCGCGGATATCTCCGCCGCGCAATTTGTACAGGACGCTCTTATGAACAGCAATCTTCGAATATATACAAGCAACGATGTTGTCGGCGTTGAGCTTGGCGCGACAATTAAAAATGTAATCGCCCTGTCGGCCGGAATATGTGACGGCACAGGTCTCGGAGACAACGCAAAGGCGGCGCTTATCACAAGAGGCATTACCGAAATGTCACGTCTGGGCGAGGCGCTCGGCGCAAACCGCGAAACCTTTTCGGGGCTGACGGGAATCGGCGACCTTGTTGTAACCTGTACAAGTATGCATTCAAGAAACCGCCGCGCGGGAATCCTTATAGGTCAAGGAAAATCCCCCGACGACGCACTTAAGGAAACAGGTACGGTCGAAGGATATTATGCCGCTAAAACGGTTTATGAGCTTGCAAAAATGCATGATGTCGAAATGCCGATATGTAATGAGTGCTATAATATTTTATATAAGGGCAAGCATCCCACAGACGCAATTAAGGATTTGATGCAGCGTCCCAAAACCCACGAAACAGAGCGGGATTTGCTTAGATTGGAAAACTCATAAGACATAGAATAAATAACAGGGGAGACGAACCGCATTTGGTTCGTCTCCCTTGCATTTTATTTTCACGACAGCTTCATTGTCATTGAAATTCGGTTTTTTGCGATATCTACCGACAGGATACGCACCTTGACGATATCACCGACCTTCAGCACCTCACTTGGGTGTTTTATATACCGGTTGACGATTTCGCTTATATGAACAAGACCGTCCTGATGTACGCCGATATCGACAAAGGCTCCGAAATCAATAACATTTCTGACCGTGCCGTCAAATTCCATGCCGGCTTTCAAATCCTTTATGTCCAGCACGTCTTTTCTTAAAATCGGTTTAGGCAGCTCGTCACGCGGGTCACGTCCGGGACGCAAAAGCTCCTTTACTATGTCCTCTAGCGTCGGAAGTCCTATGCTAAGCTCTTCCGCCGCTTTTTCCTCACCGAATTCCTTAATCTTCCCGGGAAGTGCAGTCAGATTTCCGTTTTTGATATCCTTATCGCTAAAGCCCAACAGCTTTATAAGCGATTTTGCCGCATCATACGATTCGGGATGCACTCCTGTATTATCAAGTATATTTTTGCTCTCCGCCACGCGTAAAAATCCCGCGCATTGCTCAAACGCCTTTGGTCCCAGCTTCGGAACCTTTTTAAGCTGCGCCCGTGATGTAAACGAACCGTTTTCCTCGCGATATTCGACAATCAGCTTTGAAACCGTTGCGTTAACGCCTGCAATACGGCTTAAGAGGGACGCTGAGGCTGTGTTCAAATCAACTCCGACAGCATTTACACAATCCTCAACAACGCCGTCAAGAGCTGTATCAAGACGTTTTTTCGGCATGTCATGCTGGTATTGTCCGACTCCGATAGCCTTGGGGTCAATTTTTACAAGCTCGGCAAGCGGATCCTGAAGCCGCCGTGCAATAGACACCGCACTTCTGAGCGAAACGTCATACTCCGGAAACTCCTGCGCCGCAAGCTTTGACGCGGAATAAACCGACGCGCCTGCCTCGGATACGACCATATATGAAATATTGTCGTCAAGCTCCGAAATAACCTCGCTTGCGAACATTTCGGTTTCCTTTGATGCGGTTCCGTTACCTATCGCAATAACCGTAACATTATATTTTTTAATAAAGCCCTTTACCTTTGCTTTTGCTTCCTCAACCTTGTTGTGAGGAGGAACCGGATAAATAACACCGGTGTCAAGCACCCTGCCCGTGCCGTCAACAACCGCGGTTTTACAGCCCGTGCGGTATCCCGGGTCAAGTCCCAGCGTCACATGTCCCTTAACCGGCGGCTGCATAAGAAGGTGGCGAAGATTTGTCGAAAAGACCTTGATTGCCGCTTCTGCCGCCTGCTCGGTCAGACCGTTTCTTATTTCTCTTTCTATTGACGGAAAAATCAGGCGGTCATACGAATCGTCACAGGCTTCCGTGACCGTTTGCGTACAGGGCGAACCCTGCTTGACTGTAGTCATATAGATAACGTTGAGTCCCCGTGCCTTGTCGAGGTCAACCGAAACCTTAAGAAGCTCCTCACGCTCGCCTCTGTCGATTGCAAGTATTTTATGACCGGCAACCTTTGACAAAGGCTCTGAAAATTCATAGTAAAGAGAATATACCGAATCCTCTTCCTTTGTGCCTTTTGAATTTAGCTTTCCGTGCGCCGACGCAATAACCCTTAAGCGCTTTCGGATAGATGCGTCATCCGACAGCATTTCGGCAATAATGTCTTTTGCGCCGTTGACTGCGTCCTCGGCTGTTTCGACACCCTTTTCTGTGTCAATAAATTCTACCGCCATTTCAAGCGGATATTTTGAATCGTGATTTTGCTCGAAAATAGCCAGCGCAAGCGGCTCCAGACCTTTTTCCTTTGCAACCGATGCGCGTGTTTTTCTTTTTTGGCGGAAGGGACGGTAAATATCCTCGATTTCAGCAAGAGTGACCGCCGCGTCAAG
>JGI994J12354_10001356_pt1 | contig 24856 bp, 19 predicted proteins | sample IntmicLarv3ML3BL_FD_12354 | JGI IMG/M metagenome (IMG submission 12354)
CCAGTTATCGCTGGATAACGGGCTCGTGGTCTAGGGGTTATGACGTCGCCTTGACATGGCGGAGGTCGCCGGTTCAAATCCGGCCGGGCCCACCACTCTATTTCTAAATTTCATGCTTAAAACAAATGTTTTACATCAAAGAATGATAATGTTTTCACTGAGAACAACATCATCGTTCGATCTGTAACCGAGTATCTCATAGATCTTGTTACTGTGAGCTCCTTTGATCTTGTCAACTTCACCCGAATCATAATTCGGAGACGCTTTTGCAATTATCTTTCCGTTACAAACGATTGACACGACATCGCCTTTTCCAAATACGCCTTCAACCTTTATGATCCCGGCAGGGAGAAGCGACTTATGTTCCAGCATCGCTTTTTTTGCCCCAGCGTCCACAATTATCGTTCCTTTGGAACGTGCCGACTTCAGCCATCTCCTTTTCTTGGACATGTGTGTATCTGAAACGAATATCGTTCCCACTTCGTCTCCGTTAACGGAGCGGATTATCACATCTTCCACTGAATTCGATGCAATGATCATCCTGCAGCCCGCATCCTTGCATATCGATGCCGCTTTGATCTTGGTCTTCATTCCTCCGACACCGAGTCCGGTCACCGGGTCTCCGGCCATATCCTCTATTTCCTTGGAGATCTCCGTCACTGTCGGAATGAACTTCGCATCCGAATAAAGATTCGGGTTTTTATCGTATAATCCTTCAACATCTGAAAGAATTATCAAAAGATCTGCATCTGTCCTACTGGCTATTACGGCGGAAAGTGTATCGTTATCTCCGAAAACCGCGCCGATCTCTTTGATCGAGACCGCGTCGTTCTCGTTAAAGATCGGGACAACGTTGTGAGACAAAAGCGAATCTATCGTATTGTTCAGATTCAGAACGCTGTCCCTGTCGGAATAAATGTCCATGGTTAACAAGATTTGAGCTGTGATCAGATCCTGTTTCTCAAAACTCTCATTCCACTTCTGCATGAGTATGCTTTGCCCTACAGACGATGCCGCCTGTTTTATCGGGATATCGTTCGGATTCGGTTTGACCTTCATTGTCTTGAGCCCTATCCCAATGGCCCCGGACGTAACGATCAATACCTCTTTCCCTTCATCTTTCAGGATCTTGACTTGTCGTGCAACGGAATCCATGAACTCTTTGGATGTTGAAGAACCTCCTCTGGTTATCGATGAGGTTCCGACTTTGATCACTATTCGATCAACTTCGCCGAGGAGTTCTTTTCTTTCCATGGTATCACATTTCGTATTTTTCATTCAATGGTTCATGAATGAATTTCTTGGCATCCTTTCCGACATAATCTTTCACGACCTGTCCGTTTCCCACAAGCACGTATTTGTAGATCATCAGACCCTCCATCCCCACCGGGCCTCTGGAATGTATCTTGTTTGTGCTTATTCCGACTTCCGCACCTTTACCGTATCTGTAGCCATCAGCAAACCGTGTTGAAGCATTAATGAACACGTCCGCTGAATCGACAGACCTGACAAACTCTACCTGTTTGTTCTTGTTGGTAGTTATTATCGCATCAGTGTGGTGCGACCCGTGTGTATTGATGAAACTTATTGCTTCCTTGACATCGTCTACGACTTTGATTGAGATTATCAGATCGTTGTATTCTGAATCCCAATCCTCTTCCGTCGCATCTTTCACGCCTTTCGAAATCAAAGCTTTGGACCTAGCGTCCACTCTCACTTCCACGCCGTTCTTGACGTAAAGATCCAAAATCTTCGGGAGAAAATCCTTCGCAATTTTTGAATTGACAAGAAGGGTCTCTACCGCGTTGCAAACTGCCGGATATTGTATCTTGGAATCCAATGTCACCTTCAGTGCAACGTCCAAGTCAGCCTCATCATCGATGTAAATATGACATATTCCTGCAGCATGACCCAGCACCGGGATCTTTGTGTTGTTTTGGATATATTGAACAAAACTGTTGGATCCTCTCGGGATAAGCAGATCAATATACTCATGAAGTTCCAGGATCTGACTTATATCCTCTCTTGTTTCCATCATGACGAAAGCTTCCTTCGGTATTCCCGCGGAACCTGCCGCAGTTGTAAGTATATCGAATAACGCTCTGTTTGAATTAAGGGCTTCCGACCCTCCCTTGAATGCCACTCCATTGCCACTCTTTAGACATAATGCAAGAATCTGCGGAACAACGTCCGGACGCGATTCAAATATAACGCCCAACATACCAATCGGGCATCTGATCTGATAAAGAATCAGATCTTCATCCAATTTCAAAGTGGACATTGTTTCTCCGACCGGATCATTCAGTTTTATCACGTCCAAGATCCCTTCGATCATGCCTGAGATCTTCTCATCATTGACTTTGAGTCTTTTAACGAGAGCGTCAGAAATATCTCCCTTCCCTGCCATCATTTCCGTTGCTGTGACATCCTTGACGTTAGCTTCCAGAACTTTAGACCTATTTTCATCTAAGGCTTTTGCCATTGCCTTGAGAGCTTTGTTCTTTGTTTCCGTATCAATGGTTGCAAGTTTCAATGCCGCTGATTTCGCACATTTGATCTCCGATACTATCTGTGACATAATGAATGATACCCAATAGTTTACAGATATTAAGATATTTGACCTTCTAATCCATCACGAATCAAAAATTTACCGATAATAAACAATATATCCCCTTGAGCTTATTCGGATTTATGTCGAAAAAGTACCCTTCCGATATGCCATCCAGCAAATCACTTCTGGAACCTGTAATGAAAGCGTTGGAAGAATTGGGAGGATCGGGTACAAACAAGGAAATTTGTGACAAAGTGATTGAGTTGCAAAAAATACCTCGCAGACTCACCGAAATGTCTCACCTCGGCAGTGAAACCAGAACCGAAATTGAATACAGGATCGCGTGGGCAAAAACCTATTTGAAAAAACAAGGTGCGATAACAAATAGTGCACGCTCGGTTTGGACAATAATCCCTCCCGGGCAGAGAAAATATTCAGAATTCGAAGAAAAAATCAAAACGAAAACCGATGAAATAATGGATGATGAAATTGAAGAATTCCTTCCCTGGAAAAAAGAACTGCATAATGTGTTAATGAAAATTGATCCGTTTGCGTTCGAACGGTTAGCACAACGGTTGCTCAGAGAGTGCGGATTCATTGAAGTTACCGTAACACAAAAATCCAGAGACGGAGGCATAGACGGTTACGGCAAACTAAAAATCAACGGAATTTTTTGTTTTAATGTAGCATTTCAATGTAAAAGATATTCCAACCCCGTCGGCGCAGCCGAAATAAGAGACTTCAGGGGTTCCCTGACAACAGACAGAGAAAAGGGAATATTCATTACCACAAGTACATTTTCCAAACCCGCAATAGACGAGGCCTCGGAACATGGAAAAAAACAAATAGACCTCATTGACGGTGAAGAATTGATATTGAAATTGGCTGAACTCGGAATAGGAGTAAAAGAAGTAAAAACCTACGTTATAGATGAAAAATATTTTACTGATTTATAAATTTCTTTTGAATCCGATGCAAGAAGTAATGACCCTATGCGAAATTGGTATTTGATACTTCTAATTAAATGTCATACCCACTCGTCCAGGCTTTTATTTTGACTGTCTTTGTTGTCTTCTGTTTTTCTAAACCTTATTTGGAGATTCAACTTAATGTAGTATTTTCCATCGCTTTTTTTCTCGACATTTCCGTAATCATGTTTCTTCGTTCCAGGCTTATCCATGTATGTGTTTTTCAACAAATACTCTTCGAAATCATCACGATTATACAGATGATAACAAACAATTTCACCGTTTTCCTTAACAATGAAATATCCTCCCGTTGCATCTTCTCTGCCTGACCAGTGTGTTCCGGGCACCATACCTGTTGCGATCTCCAAAAGAAATTTTTTTACTTTGTATCTGTACGTTATCTTCAAATCGCCCATATCATAGTCGAGAAGATTACGTTCCGTCAGATTGTTAACCTGCTTTTCCAAAGAAGACGTGCCGTTTATGTAAAAATCCTTCAACATTTCGGAGATTATTGTCGGAAATTGCGAATCTATTATGATCATATTTGCTTTAAATGCGTCATTCTGTGTGCTCACATATCTGAGTTCAAGCCCCTTTTCGACGATATACTCTATTTTGCTCTTCAGGTCCGTATATTCCTTCATCCCGTCCTTTGAATTCTTCACCTTTGTGAAACTGTTGATCGCGATCATATCTTCATCAATTGCTCCGACAATCTCAAAAATAAAATTCGTTGAACCGCTTGCATTCAGAAGTGTCGAATTCCCGCCTATGTTGGATTTGATACTGAATCCGAGTATCGGATCCATCCCTGTCCTGAAATCATGTACCTCCACCACGATATCCTTTTTCTCCCTTGAGGATGCCTTGAGTTTCTTACAACAGATCTTTTCCATAAATTCTACTGTACGGTCCACCGAAAACGTACCTTCACACGAACAAATCTCTCCGAACAGGTATTCGGCCTCTTCGACATACGTGTGAATTTTAAACTGTGCTTTCAAAACACCGTTCAAGATTACATCTATTGAATTAGTATCCTCATTCACTACATATTCTATCGTTTCACCCTTCGTTTCTTCCCTGATTACCTTGTTTATGTCGTAATGTATATCCTTTCGAACATTCAACTCACTGTCCGCACCATATATTCTCTTGTCTCCAAGAATCTTGAGAAATGCATACATTTCGGACCATTCGCCTTTGTTCCCGGTTACTTTATTCGTTTTCATACAGTACCTTCTTTATCTCGAGGGCTATAGCTTTGATTACGGGTACAGTTACACTATTTCCCAACTGTTTGTATAAGTGGGTATCCGCCAACGGAAGTTTGAAAGTATCGGGGAATCCCTGAATCCTTGCCCATTCTCTGGGAGTCATCTTTCTGATTCCCTCTCGGTTGACCTCCCCTTTAATGTGTGTGATCGGTGTGAAATCGATCAATCTGTCATCATGAATCAGATTGCGTTCTCTGCCCATCCCTCCGCAGACCAATGCTGCCGCTATATCCTCATCGTTACGAACTTCGTAACCGAATCCGTGGCCCAATGCCTCGTGTCTTTCTCTGTGTTTCCTCAATCCGTTCAAATATTGAGTGCTGAGGTAATATTTCACCGAGACAGGATTTTTCTCTTTGATATCTCCTATCGTAAGTTTTTTTCTTTTCGGATTCGGAAATTTGAAGGAACTTGCGTCGATATCTTTCCTGAACGCCACAATATAAACCCTTTCTCGATTCTGAGGGACGGAATAATCCTTGCTGTTAAGAATACTATATAACACCGTATAATCCATTTTTTGCAAAGTCCTGACGATTATATCCAATGTTCTTCCTTTGTCGTGGGACTTCAGTCCCTTTACATTTTCACAAAAAATTACCTTAGGATTGTGATACTCACAGATTCTGGCAAGATCAAAGAAAAGTGTTCCTCTGCACATTCCCTTATAATCATCGTCGAATCCCTTCTTCTGTCCCGCAATACTGAATGCCTGACAGGGAAATCCCGCCAAACAGATATCGAACGAAGGAACATCTTCCGCCTCAATTTTGGTAATATCTCCGTTGATTTCCAAACCATCGGTAAAATTCGACAAATAAGTTATCCTGGCATTCTTGTCCCATTCACTGACAAAGACTGTCTTTATGTCCTCTTTGAACGCCTGATCGAATCCCAATCTTATGCCGCCTATTCCGGCAAATAAATCTATTGCTCTGAGGGGCTCTTTCATTTCCTCACTTTTTCCTCAACACGATTGGCACAGTATTTTACATCGGATTTTATCTCTCTGCCCCAAAACCTGATTACCGTCCAACCTTCCGTAGACAATGCCCTGTTCACCTCTGCATCCCGTTCCATATTCCTTTCGATTTTCGATATCCAGAAATCCCTGTTACTCTTAATATCGTTTTGTTTAATTTCCCAATTATACCCGTGCCAAAACTCACTGTCACAAAAAACGGCTACCTTCTTCTTCGAAAAAACGATGTCTGGTTTACCCATCACACTCTTATCGTTCTTGGTATACCTCAGACCTCTTGCCCACAATTCCCTTCGCAGCATCAGCTCAATTTTCGAATCCTTATTTTTGATTCGCTTCATATTAAAACTGATTTGTTCCGCGGTTTTCTTCGGCATATGATTCACATAAGATACACAGAGATATGAACTTTCCGGATTGCATTGGATTAAATATTAAAAATGAATTGTGCGCGATAAGCCGAGGTAATCTAGTCCGGTAAGGTGGCGGTCTCGAAAACCGCTGGCGTTCCGCCTCGGGAGTTCGAATCTCTCCCTCGGCGCCATTTATTCTAACATAATACAAAAATCAGTATCACGTTCATAAAACCGAAACATATAGAGGGGCGTCATCGATGAATAACGATACATCAACAAAAATCGATTACGTCAAACTCGAAAATGTTCCCGCGGCATTGAACATCGCATCTACCGAACTCGGATCCGACTACCTCACTGAAGAGGATTTCCTTGAAGTCCTCGACACAAATGACGGTTTCTGCATGATCTCAACCAATAACGGAATAGTCTCCGGCTTTTCCATTTGCAAGATCTTCGGTCCCAGTAAAATAGACAAAATGCTTGCCCTTCCCGACTGTGATGAAAGAGACATTTTGACAAATTTCAAGACGATAGGCCTGCTGGATTCCGTAGCTGTGGCACATGAAATGAAAGGGAAAGGTATCGGTGGCAAATTGCTTGATGCCTGCTGCAAAGAACTCATCGAAAAAGGTGCGGAGGTCTTATGTGCCATGGCATGGAAGGATGTCGACGGAAACGTGAATATCGACTCCCTCTTGAGAAAATTGGGGATGTTTCCATCGATTGAAATAACAGGATATTGGAACAGGTTCGTCGCATCTCCCGGCGGTCATGATTGTCCGGTCTGCGGGAGGCCTTGCAAGTGCTCCGCGGTACTGTACATAAAGCATATAGAGCGAACAGTATCGAAAAACGGACTATGCGTTAAATAATAATACTGTTCGTGTGCTATATAGTCTCACGCGTAGCGTTGCGCGCACCTGAGGCACACACATGACCGAGAACAGAAAGGTAGGTTTCGTCGCGTTAGCAATCATTGTCGTTACATCGATGATCATCAGCACATCGATCTGTCTCTTGCCTTCGGAGGGTGCGCCCGGCGATGCCATCCACATCTACAATTCGGATGATCTTGCGAGGATCGGTACCGACATCACCGATGCCGATGGAAACATCTGGTCTCTGGACGCCTATTACATCCAGGAGAATGACATCTCCCTTACCGACCGAACAGTGAAATCTCTGACGGTCACTTTCGAAACAGGTCCCACCTGGGGCGATGACGACGGTCAGAGTTATGATTTCAATCTCCACATAACCGTGACCTCCGAATATCCGCTTTCGAACATCGAATACGAACTCTGCCTCGGCTTTTACGAGGTCGTATCCACGGGAACCGCCGACCAGATACCCGCGGTCGATCGTGACGACATATACGATGGTAGCTACCTTCGTCTTTACGTACACGACAACGGGAATTCGGTGTTCGATGTAACTCTCGATATCCCTATTATCCCGGACTATGGCGGATACGACGGTATGAACATGGAGTACGACATGAAAGATTTCTCCATGTCAGAGACATACACCTGTAATCTGTTCCCGATCGGAGGGAACGGCAGACCGTTCAATGGAATATACGACGGGAGGGGGTACACGATCGACGGGTTGGATCAGAATATCTCATTCGGAAGCAGTTTATCCAGTCTTCCGAATTACCTTCTCAACAATGACAACAACCTCAATAATGTCTATGCGGGCCTGTTTGCATTCATATCCGGTGGTTCAGTGTTCGATCTGGGCTTGACCGGAGGTACGATAAGACTAGAGAACGACGGATCCGAAACGGGATTTTACGGAAACCTGTACGTCGGAGGCATTGCGGGACTCATTACCGACAGCACATGGATAATGGGATGTTACAACACGAATACTATCAGCGCCGTATCCACCCACGAGTTAAGGGGATTTGTCGTAATAGGCGGCATAGTCGGATACTCGGACGACTATTACAGTAATGAGGGAGGTGTTATCGCCATGTGTTTCAACGGCGGGGACCTCAAGTCCGGTATTGGCATGTCCTACATCGGAGGTATCGTAGGGAGTGACTACGGAACCGAAATAACCGAGTGTTACAACGTTGGGAACATAGAGTGCATTGCCCCCTTCACACACAAGAATTCCGCATTGGGAGGGTTGGTCGGTATGGTCACCGATTGCGAGATAAAAAACAGTTACAACAGAGGAGATATCACGGGATACGTGTTCGGGTTCCCGGATATTTGGCCTTGCAATTCATTCATAGGAGGTCTGGCGGGAGACTGTCAGGGCGGAATGTACTTCACGAACTGCTACAGCACCGGTTCGATCAGTTTCGTTGAGGCACCGTACCAGGGTGATGATATTTTCCATAATGAGCCCTGGACCGCGGAGGAAATGGAAAATCAGGACAGCAGACCTTATCTGAGCGGTGGCGTAATAGGTTACCTTTGCGGCTTCGCTTGCATAACGAACTGCTACTACCTGGAAGATCTGGAATTGTTCGGAAGCAAGGACGCTTATTATTACTTCGTCCTCGACGGAGTTGAATTTGATATATACGATACGGATGAATCCGATCCTCGCACAGAGCAACCGTCAGGAAGTAAGACGGCAGAGGAATTGAAGAACCAGGACCCGGAAGACGAGAACTTCCCCTACTACATAGGAGAGACCATCGTTTATGACAACTCCATTCCGGGATGGGACTTCGGAACGATCGAAACAGAGTCGGCTTGGGGTTTCGACCTGATGGGATACAACGATGGATATCCCATACTGACGATGTTCCTGGGAACGATATACGTAATGATATCTCCCGAAGACAGCGGAATGATCGACAATACTGAATTCTACAGTGCCTTCGATGGGAGCATTGAAGCCATACCCAACGAAGGCTTCTCGTTCAAAGAATGGGGATCCGGAGAAACGGACAGTGTTCTGCCGCTCAGCATATCACACTGGAGACAAATCATCTCACTGACAGCGGATTTCACCCAGCTTCACAAAGTATCCGCGTCATCAGATGACGGTTCAACCATCACCAATGAAGGGGATAACTTCGTTGCTCCCGGCGGTGACATCACTTTCGAGTTCGGTGAAAAGTCAGGATACGATATATCCGCAGTATACGTGGACGGAGCTCCTTTGAGCCCGAGTGGAATAGAACTCGGGGAGTACACCTTCCAGAATGTCACCGGCGATCACACAATAAGCGTGACCTCACAGAAAAAGAACTATCTCATAAGCGCCATGTCGGACAACGGTTCGACCGTATCTCCCGGTTCGACATCGGTCGAGCACGGCAATAACATCACTTTCGTGTTTGATGCCTTGAGTGGGCGTGAAGTTGCAATGGTGTACGTAGACGGTGACCCTATTAATCAGGATCAGATGGAGCTCGGGGAGTACACCTTCCAGAATGTCACCAGCACACACTCTATAAGCGTGACCTCACAGACAAAGAGATACCTTGTGAGTGCCGAGACGGACAACGGTTCGATCATATCTCCTGATTCGACCCGGGTCGAACTGGGTGGCAGCATCACTTTCGAATTCGATGTAAAGTCAGGATACGAGATGATCGCTGTGTATGTGGATGGAGTTCCTTTAAGCCAAAGTGATATGGAACTCGGGGAGTACACCTTCCAGAACGTCACCGGCACACACTCTATAAGCGTGACCTCGAAGGCCATATGGCACATCATAAGCGCCGAGGCAGATGAGAATTCCGTTATCGATCCCTACGGGAACAACACGGTCTATGACGGAGAGAGCATCACTTTCGAGTTCAGTGCAAAATCGGGATGCGAGATATCCACTGTGTACGTGGACGGGGATCCTTTGAGTCCGAGTGACATAGAGCTCGGAGAGTACACCTTCCAGAATGTTGACAATGAGCACACGATAAGCGTGACCTCACATCTTAAGAAACACCTTGTAAGCGCCGTATCGGACAACAATTCGACGATCTCCCCCGGTTCGACCTGGGTCGGACAAGGTAGCAGCATCACTTTCGAGTTCAGCGCATCATCAGGATATGAAATAGCCACCGTGTACGTGGACGGAGCTCCTTTGAGTCAGAGTAAAATTGAACTCGGGGAGTACACCTTCCAGAATGTCATCGACACACACTCTATAAGCGTGACCTCACAGACAAAGAGATATCTTGTGAGTGCCACATCGGATAACGGTTCAAAGATATCTCCCGCTTCGACCCGGGTAGAACAAGGCGGCAGCATCACTTTCGAATTCGGTGCGCTGTCCGGACATAGGATAACGACGGTGTATGTCGACGGGGACCTTCTCAGCCAAAGTGAAATAGAACTCGGGGAGTACACCTTCCAGAATGTCAACGGCGAACACACGATAAGTGTAAGATCCGAACCTACATCGGTCGTTGTTTCCGCCGAGGCCGATGAGGGCTCGACTATCTCCCCGGGATCCACCAGGGTCCCGTACGGAGAAAGCATTACCTTCGAATTCAGTGCCAAAGAGGGATACAGGCTCAAAGATGTGCAAATAGATGGCTCATCCCACAGCGAACTGATCGACGCGGGAACATACACCTTCACGAACGTCAACGTGAATCACTCGATCCGTGTGATCTCCGAAGAGATCGCTTCGACCGTTGTTCTTACTGTGAACACATCCGGAAGCGGCACAATAACATATTCGATCAACGGCGGAGAGACATTACAATACAGATCCCCCGTCGACGTTACGATCGGATCCTCGATCACTCTGTACGCCAAGGGGACCGATGATTTCGAGTTCAGCAAATGGATAATGAAGGGAGAGACCTTTGATTCGTCCCCCCTGACAATATCAAATCTTGAGACCTCGGCAGTCGTATCTGTTGTGTTCAGCATTCCGGGGGCCGGCGACGGAGGATTATCGCCTGAAATAGAAGCTGTCATACTCGTGGTCGTGGTGGTCGCCGATGCAGTGATCCTGGTGTGTCTTATCCTTTTAGCTCTGGAGAACTTCGGATATCTGGCACTTGTGGGAGAAGGTCCGACCAAATTCCTCAAGATCAAGAGAACGTTCAAGATCATTGCGATGATCGTCGGTGCGGTCGCTGCCGTCACACTTGTGGGTGCTCACCGCATTAAGAAAGGAGGCAATTACGAGTTCGAACTGAAGATCGACAATAAAGTTCTTGACGATCTTGCTGCCGACGATTATCTCGTAGAGTACCAGATCAAAGGAAGTGAGGAATGGGTCCAGATAACGGACGAGTTGGGAAAATACACTATCCCTGATGTTAATGGCCCCATGCAGATAAAAGTCACATACAGGGGGGCATGAAATGACTGATGGAGGAACAACATCCGTCCCATTAAAAATAGTCACGGCAGCCAAATCTTATAAGATGAGTGTCGTAGATGCAAAGCGCGACAAGGCATTGAAGGGTATCGTGATGGGTTTCTTCTTCACGATGATACTTATCACTGTGATCCCGTTCTTTATTAACACCTTTGTATCGGGTCTTATAGAAGGTGTGGTCGGTAATGCGAGTGCTCTGTTCCTCTCGTCTCGTATACTTGTCAATTTTGTAATGTGGTATGTGATCCTGAAAATAGAGGATCTTGTTGACTCTGATATGTTAATGGAAAGATACGGTATTTTCGGCATCATAGGATTGGTAATAGCCTTTGCATTAGCCGGAGACATCACCGATGCCATAATTCCGATATTGACAATAATACCTGCGAAATTCGGATTCAAGTCTTAATACGGTTCGAACACATTTTCATCTGGCAGATCAGGCCACAGATCTTTTGGCCTTTTTTCTTGCCAGTATAGATGCTGCTACCGTGATTACCAATACAATGCAGATGAATGCCAATGATGCCAGCACATCAACGTGATAGATATCGGATAAGAACATCTTGATACCTACGAACGCCAATATTGCGCCCAATCCGTATTTCAGATATTCCAGTGAACCCATCGTTCCTTTGAGCGCGAAATACAGGGACCTCAATCCCAATATGGCGAATATGTTCGATGTGTAAACGATGAACGTGTTCGTGGAAATGCCCAATACCGCGGGTATGGAATCGAATGCGAACATTATGTCCGTAAGTTCGATCACAATAACGCAAAGGAACAACGGTGTCGCCATTTTGACCCCGTCCCTCACAGTGAACATCTTGTCCCCGTCGAACTCGGGAGAGGATCTGAACCTCTTGCTCAGCCTCATTGCAAAATTCTCTTTGTTGGGATTTTCCTTTTGCATAATCGTTTTTATTGCTGTGATTATCAAAATCAGGCCGAAAATATACAACACGAAGTCGAATTTATCAAGTAATCCCACGCCGACAACGATGAACAGCGCACGAAACGCCAATGCTCCGATGATACCGTAGAACAATGCTTTGTGCTGATATTCGTCCGGGATCTGGAAATAAGCGAAGATTATGATGAACACGAACAGATTGTCGACACTCATCATCTTCTCGATGACGTACGCCGTAAGATACTCCATCGTGGCATCCGTTCCCATCTGAAAATAAATGAACACGGAGAATGCCAAAGCGATGGATATCCAAAATGCCGTCAGATACAGTGATTTTTTCACTGAGATGTGATGCGAGCCTCTGTTGAAAACGCCCAGATCTAATGCGAACATTATGATGACAATGACGCCGAACACGATCCACATTGTTGTCGAATCCAACATAGGAATACTCCCATCCTTTTGATGCAGTAGATGATAGGTATTATTTCATATCATCTATTTTTTGTCTGAGTTTTGATTTTGATTTCCCTGCCGGCTTGCGGCCTGCCTGTTCATCGAGTTTGGTGAGAAGTTCCTTCTCATAAGGGGATACTTTTGTGGGAACGTCCATTTTCACCCTTACGAACATGTTGCCTCTTGTCGATTGGTTCAGTTTGGGAAGTCCTTTGTTTGGTAATCTTAGAACTCCCCCGATCTGTGTCCCGGAGGGAATGTTCAGGGATATCGTCTCCCCGTCTATCGTCTTCACCACTTCCTCTCCTCCCAATACCAATTTGGAATATGTGGTGGTGACCTCCGACCAAAGATTCATTCCGTCCCGCAGGAAATTCTTATCTTCCTTGACATGAACGACCACGATGAGATCTCCGGGCGGACCTCCGTTGTATCCCGCATCGCCGCCTCCCTGCACTCTTATGCGGGAACCGTCCTCGACCCCTTTCGGAACGTCTATCGTTATCTTGGTGGACACGTTCTGGCGGCCTTCGCCCTTGCATGCGGGGCAGCGTTCATCAAAAGAACGACCGGATCCCCGACAGTTCGGACAATCGGCCACGGACACCATGTTGCCGAACGGCGTGCGGTTCACGTTTTGCACTTGTCCGCTGCCGTTACATCTGGCACATGTGTTCGTTTTACCGTCTTTCCCGCCTGTTCCCCTGCATTCCGAACAAGAGACCGTATGCGGAACGGAGATGTTCATGCTCTTACCGTTCAGCACATCCTTCAGTGTTACCTCGATGTCGTATCTCAGGGAGTCGCCTGCGCGTGCGGAACTTCTGGACCTCGGTTGGCGTCTTCCGCCGCCCCCGAACATACTGCCGAAGATATCTCCGAATATGTCGCTGATGTCGTCCGCATGCGTGAAATCATTCCACGAGAACCCGCCGTTGCTAAACTGATTCTTAACCCCGGCGTGTCCGTACTGGTCATAGGTCTGACGCTTGGAGTCGTCGGAAAGGACCTCATAGGCCTCGGATATCTCCTTGAATTTTGCCTCCGCCTCTTCCTTATTCTCACTGGATACATCGGGATGATATTTTTTTGCAAGATTGCGGTACGCTTTCTTGATCTCGTCCGGTGTGGCGTCCTTCTTTATTTCCAGTACTTCGTAGTAATCTCTCGGCATATCTCTCAGCTGTTTTCGTCGTCGTCCACGATCTTGTAATCGGCATCGACGAATTCCTCGCCTGCTCCGCCGTTGTCGTTGGGGGCCTCTCCGGTCTGCTGTTGCTGTGCAGCGGCTTCCTGATAGATCCTCTGACTTATCGGGCCCATTGCCTTCATGAGAGCATCCAATTTAGACTTTATCGCTTCCGCGTCGTCGGACTTCAATGCCGCTTCAAGATCGCTGATGGAGGATTCGACGGTTGCCCTCTCCTCCTGCGATACCTTCGTTCCGAGTTCGTCCAACGACTTTCTGACGGAATGGAGCATTGTCTCGGCTTGATTCTTGGTCTCGATCATTTCCAGTTTCTTTTTGTCCGCATCCGCGAATTGCTCCGCCTGCTTGACGAGGTCCTCGATCTCATCCTTGGAAAGCTTCTTGGACGAAGCGATAGTGATCTTCTGTTCTTTTCCCGTTCCCTTATCCTTTGCGGACACGTTGATTATACCGTTGGCATCAATATCGAAAGTGACCTCGATCTGCGGCATACCGCGCGGAGCAGGTAAGATCCCTTCGAGAGTGAATCTTCCCAAGGGGGTGTTGTCGGCGGCCATTTTTCTTTCGCCCTGAACGACATTGATCTCCACCGATGGCTGATTGTCCGCCGCAGTGGAGAATATCTGCGATTTCTTGGTCGGGATCGTTGTGTTCCTGTCGATGAGGATCGTGGCGATACCTCCGAGTGTCTCGATACCGAGCGATAGGGGCGTGACATCCAAGAGGAGCACATCCTTGACATCTCCCGACAGGACCGCACCCTGCACGGCCGCACCCATGGAAACGCATTCCATCGGGTCTATTCCGCGCTGGATCTTCGGTCCGACGATGCTCTCCACGAAGCTCTGAACGATGGGCATCCTTGTCGGTCCGCCCACCATGATTATCTTGTCGATGTTGTCCACCTTGAGTTTGGCATCCGACATCGCCTGCTGTATGGATTGTTTGCATCTCTCCACTATCGGATCGACCAATTCCTCCAATTTTGAACGTGTTATCGTCTGTATTAGGTGTTTGGGTCCCGAAGCATCAGAGGATATGAAGGGAAGATTGATCTCCGTCTGCATCGTGGTCGAAAGCTCTATCTTCGCTTTCTCGCACGCCTCTCTGACCCTCCAGAACGCCATGTTGTCTCCCGACAGGTCTATTCCGGTCTCTTTCTTGAATTGACCCAGTACGTATTTTGTGAGGACCTCGTCCATATCGGATCCTCCCAACTGCGTGTCTCCGGACGTCGATATGACCTCAAACACTCCGTCGCTGAAATCCATTATGGTCACATCGAGTGTCCCTCCTCCGAAATCGAAGACAAGTATCTTCTGAGCTGCTCCGTTCTTGTCGAGGCCGTACGCCAACGCTGCCGCCGTGGGCTCGTTGATTATCCTTACGACCTCCAGTCCCGCGATCGCTCCGGCGTCCTTTGTTGCCTGCCTCTGGTTATCGTTGAAGTATGCGGGCACTGTGATGACCGCTTTATCGATCGTCTCTCCGAGGTATGATTCCGCATCCTTCTTTATCTTCTGCAGAATGAACGCGGATATCTGCTGCGGAGTGTAATCCTTTCCGAGAGCCTTCACTTTCTCATCGGATCCCATCTTTCTCTTGACGTTCTTTATCGTCCCGTCCGGATTGGTGACCGCCTGTCTTCTGGCAGGCTCCCCAACGAGGAGTTGTCCGTCCTTTGTAAAGGCAACGTATGACGGAAATGATTTACCGCCGACGCTTGTTCCTTCTGCGCTCGGGATCATTGTCGGCCTTCCGCCTTCCATGACTGATGCAGCTGAATTGCTCGTTCCGAGATCTATTCCTATTATTCTTGACATTTTCATTCACCTTCTTTTAATTTGGTCACTCTGACCTTAGAGTATCTGAGGACTTTGTCGTTCATACGATACCCTTTTTGGAACACCTCGGCGATATCCCCTTCGGTGTCCGATTCAGTCACACACAGAGCTTCGTGAAGGTCCGGATCGAATTTCCCGTCGGTCGGGATCTCCTTCAGACCATTTTCCTCCAGGATTTTCATAAGATTCTGTCTTATGCCCTTTATCCCTTTGACGAACTCCGTGTCTTCCAACGTGTTCTGAAGAGCCCTGTCCATATCGTCTATGATCGTCAGGAGCTCTCGGGCCATATTCTCGTTAGCGAATTTTCGGAACTCCTCCATGTCTTTTTGAGTGCGTTTGCGATAGTTGTCGAAGTCCGCTTGGAGTCTCCTTGCCATGTCGAGGTATTCCTCGGCTTTGGCATTCGCTTCCGCCAACAGATTCGCTTCCTGTTCCTCTTTCGCTTTCTTTTCAGACTTTCCAGTCATAGTATGGCCTCTCTTTAGTCAAATACAAGTAAGAAAGAGGGGGATACTCCCCCTCTTGTTTAGTTAGTGTTTCAATCATCCATCTGCGGCATACCGTTGCCCATCTGGGGCATCGGGCTGGATTTTGATGCTATGACGTCGTCGATCCTGAGGATCATGACCGCAGCATCCGTGGCCGAGTTGATGGCCTGTTTGCCTATTCTGTAAGGTTCGATGACATTCAGTTTCAGCATATCCTCTACCTTTCCGGTGAAGGGGTTCAGACCTGCGTTGACCTTTCCTGCCTTGTGCTGTTTCCTCATCTCGATGTTCATGTCGATGGGGTCAAGACCTGCATTCTCCGCGAGTGTGGTGGGTATGATCTCCATTGCGGACGCGAACGCCTCTATTGCGATCTGTCCTCTTCCACCTACGGATGCCGCATAGTCCCTGAGCTGCATCGCGATCTCCATTGCTGTGGATCCGCCGCCGGTAACGATCATTCCGTCTTCGATGGAGACTTTTACAACAGACCATGCGTCCACAAGTGATCTTTCCACTTCGTCGGCCACATGGTTGGTTCCTCCTCTGACGAGGATGGACACGGTCTTGGGCTCTTTGCATCCGGTGATGAAGGTCATTTCCTCATCCTCGACGAATTTGAGCTCCACTGAATCGGCAAATCCGAGGTCTTCTTTGCTTATCTCCTCGATCTTGTTGCATATACTGCCGCCGGTGGATCTTCCCAATCTCTCCATGTCGCTCTTCTTGACACGCCTGCAGGCATATATGCCCTCTTTGGCGAAGAAGTGCTGTGCCAGATCGTCAATGCCTTTCTGACAGAACAGAACGTTCGCTCCGGAATCCTTGACACGCTGCACCATCTTCTTGAGCATGTTCTCCTCTTCCTGTATGAAAGCGGAAAGCTGCGAAGGGTCGGTTATCTGGATCTTTGCATCGATCTCGGTCTTCTTCACTTCGAACGCTGCATCCACGAGTATGATCTTTGCACCCTTGACCTTCTTGGGCATGGCCGGGGATACGGGCTCTTTGTCTATGATGAGTCCTTTCACGAGTTTGGACTCCTCCATTGTTGCTCCGGCTTTCTTGACGGTCTGGATATTCTTAAGGTCTGCGAAATAGTTGCCTTTCTCATCCTTGTCGATTATTGTCTTGACCGCATCGACGACCATGTCCGCGAAGAATGCTTTCGATCCTCCGACCTGTTTGCTGATCATTGATGTCTCTGCGATCTGTTTGAGAAGTTTGTCGTCGTTGATCGTGACCTTTTTGGACACTTTCTTGAGGACATCCTGAGCCCTTTCGTTGGCGAGTCTGTATCCCGCGGTTATTATCGTGGGGTGAACGTTGGCATCGATCATGTCCGTGGCTTTCTTCAGAAGCTCTCCCGCAAGTATGACGGATGTTGTTGTTCCGTCTCCTACCTCTGCGTCCTGGGTCTTCGCAACCTCGACGAGCATCTTTGCCGCGGGGTGCTGAACATCCATTTCCTTAAGGATCGTCACACCATCGTTGGTGATGACAACATCGCCCATTGAATCCACGAGCATCTTGTCCATTCCTCTGGGACCCAGGCTGCTCCTGACGGCGTCGGCTATTGCCCTGGCGGCCGTTATGTTGTTGTACTGTGCGTCTTTTCCTTTGTCTCTTTTTGTTCCTTCTCTGAGGATCAAGATAGGTGCATTGCCCATACCCATTTTTTCATCTCCAATCTAAGTTCCATTTCTTACATGGAATTCTGTTTGGGTTATAGTTTGTTCTTCTATATAAACATAACTATATTTCCCACTACCTGTCCATTGATCAGATTATCGTCAAAACAACAAAAAAAATATTGTTTTCGGTAGACTCCACAGTACTCCGTGTTCTCCGGGATCTGAGATCTCTCTTGCAATCGATATTTGCCGCCAACTCCGTAAGAGTCCCTCTCATCACAGGGGTCTGAAGACCTGCTTTGTGCCTTATCTCGACACCGATCAACGAATGAACAGCAGTTCTCTGTATTTTGGAAGCGGCCACATCTGATCGTCCACTATCATTTCCAGAGCATCCATGTGTTCTCTGATACCTTCTATGTAAGGGAGCACCTTATCGTGGTAGGCCACAGCCATCTTGCGACCTTCCATTTTTTCGAATTTATCGCAAAGCTCGTCCATCTTGTCTGCCATTGCTCTTGCCTCGGCAGTACGCTCGGCGATCTCTTTGATCAATGCCAATTCGTGCTGTGCCAGCTGCTTGTATTCCCTCTCTGCGTAGAGTTCCTTGATCTTGAACACGTTGTCCAACAGTAACGACTGATACCTTGTTGCCACCGGGATTATGTGGTTGTACGCCAGATCGCTGAGCATCCTTGCCTCGATCTCGATCTTCTTGGAGTAATGTTCCCATGCGACCTCGGTCCTTGCTTTGAGCTCGGCAGCCGTCATCACACCTACATCTTTGTATATCTTGATCGAAAGAGGGGTGATGAACTCGTCATAGATCACAGGTACGGATGCCTCGGTGTTCAAACCGCGGCGCTTCGCCTCTTCCTTCCATTCTTCGGAGTATCCGTTTCCGTCGAAACATATGTCTTTGCATGCTCTGTATGTCTCGCGAGTCTCGTCCAATACCGCATGCATCGGAGTAGCTCCCGCTGCAATTCTCTTATCAACCGCTTTCTTGAACTGCTTCAGCTGATACGCGACGATGGTGTTGAGCACAGCCATCGAGGACGAACAGTTCGCCGATGAACCGACGGCTCTGAGTTCGAACCTGTTCCCGGTGAATGCGAACGGAGAGGTTCTGTTCCTGTCCGTGTTGTCCACCAGAAGTTCCGGGATCTGCGGTATTCCGACACTGTATCCTTTCTTGGCTCCGATCTTCACCATATCCTTTGTGTTGAGCAGTTCTTCGAATGCCGCGGTCACCTGTCTTCCCAGGAAGGACGACATTATCGCGGGGGGAGCCTCGTTCGCTCCAAGCCTGTGTGCGTTCGACGCCGTCATTATGGACGCTTTGAGCAATCCGTTGTTGTCGTATAACGCCTTCAGAACGTTCGCCATGAACGCCAGGAACCTGAGGTTCTCCTCATCGGTCTTTCCCGGCGACATCAGCGGTATGCCTTCCGCTGTTCCTAAGGACCAGTTGCAGTGTTTTCCCGATCCGTTCACGCCTTTGAACGGCTTCTCGTGGAACAATGCTTTGAATTTATGACGTTCCGCCACTAATTTCATTATTGACATCAGTAACAGGTTGTGATCTATTGCCAAGTTCACTTCCTCGAACACGGGTGCGATCTCGAACTGGTTCGGTGCGACCTCGTTGTGTCTTGTCTTCAGAGGTATTCCCAGCTTGTATCCTTCAAACTCCACCTCTTTCATGAATTCCATGACCCTCGGCGGAATGGACCCGAAGTAGTGATCCTCGAGCTGCTGACTCCTTGCACTGTTATGGCCCAGGAGTGTTCTTTCAGACAATATCATATCGGGACGCTGTGCATAGAGTGCGCTGTCCACAAGGAAGAACTCCTGCTCCCATCCGAGATAGGAGAAGACCACCGCGTCTTCCATTCCGAAATATTTCAGTATGTCCGATGCGGCCTTCGTTACCGAACTGACCGATTTCATCAACGGCGTCTTGTAGTCAAGGGCCTCGCCTGTGTATGATATGAATACAGTGGGAATGCAGAGACAATCTCCGAGTATGAATGCCGGGGAGGATGGATCCCATGCCGTGTACCCTCTTGCCTCGAAGGTGTTCCTCAGACCTCCGTTCGGGAAGGATGATGCGTCAGGTTCCTGCTGACAGAGACGGTCCCCGCTGAAACTCTCGATCGATGTTCCGTGCTTGTGCGGTTCCGCGAAGGAATCGTGTTTCTCCGCGGTTCCTCCGGTGAGCGGCTGGAACCAGTGGGTGTAATGCGTCGCACCCATGTCCATCGCCCATCGCTTCATACCTGCAGCAACATGCTCCGCGACAGATTTGTCAAGCGTCACTCCCTGTTCTATGGATTCATAGATCACTCTTCTTGTTTCTGAAGAAAGATACTTCCTCATTATGTTCCTGTTGAACACGTTGCATCCGTAGTACGCCGATGTTTCCGGCGCAGGGGGTACTGCAACAATGGGTTTTCTCTGAAATGCCTCTTCGACCGCTTTGAATCTGCCGTCTACCATAATGGATAGTATTGTTACTTATTAATAAACCTTTCTAAATGATTAGTAAAAACAATAATAATTAGACATTCATCTAATAAAATTTCATATACTGTACATATATCAAAACAAATCGCATATTTACCAAAAAAATGTACAAAGTGAGTTAATTTTTGAGACAACGACGCGAGAAAAATATCCCCTATATAGCCCGTGTGCCGGCTATGAAGGGAATATTTTATCATCCAAAACAATGATTCCAGTTCTCATCGTGAAAGCATGGTATTGAGTATTTTCAAGTCCGGAGATGAACTGTTCAATCAGGGAATAGATCTGATAAAACGCAAGGAATATGCCAAGGCCAGAAAGAATTTTGAAAAGACGATTGAGAAAGGAGGATCCGACGCCGAACTGGCTCAGATCTACATAGATCTCATAGACATTTGTTTGGATAACAACAATCCGAACAGGTATCTGGTCCTGGCCGGACATCTCGAAAAGACAAGGATAGAAGGGTTCGAGTTCGGTCTCACCGATGCGGAATCCGCAAAGGTAGCCGTCGAATGCAGACTGCTTGCGGAACGTCTCGCGACCGCCAAGATGCCGACCAACAACCAGGTCCAATCGGAAGAGAAAGGAAACAAGTTCCTGGATCTGGCAAGAAGATATCAATCCCAGATAGGCAACAACCCGATAAAGATCAACGAACTCGTGGGACTGACGGTGAATACCGGATTAAAAGAGGCGTTATACCTTCAGGCTTGGGGATATGAGGCTCTTGCCGGAGGTGCCGTTCTGTCGGACCCGAAAAAAGCTGCAGAACTTTTGCAAAACGCATACAATTGTCGCCGACAGGTGGGCGAAAGCGGGGAAGAGGATCTCAAGCTCGTGAAAGCATATTCGAAATCTGTGAAATGTTGGATCTGCGGAAGACCTTCCACCGGAGAGGGTGTGCACTTCCTTGCGATGCCCAGCGACATAACGCCATTCATGCGTGCGACGAATGATGATATACTGCAATCCGCGCCTGAATCCTATACCTCGGTCTACGTGTGCAGGCCCTGCTACACTTCGATATCCAAGAGATCCGACGAGATCGCGAAAGGATACCACGATGTGGCCATGAGGGAGATGCGTGCCATGGAAGCGAGACTGCGGGCCGAGATACAATCCGCTATCGCATATTCCGCAATAAGACGGTGAAGTAATTGGACGATATGGTGATGCTCAGGTGCAAATACTGCGGTGCCCCCTTAGACAAAGCTAGCCTTGAGTCCGATTCCCCGTACATCACATGTTCCAGCTGCGGTACGTCACAGCAAAGAGTCGATGCTAAGGCCTATCTCGATCAGATGATGGGTCAGATCCAATCCTGGATCAGCAAGGCCCTTCCCGGAGGATTCTCGATGTCTCAATCCGAGAACGTGGATTCCATCGCGAGGTACAACATATTCTGCAATAACGTTAAACCGAGGATCGAAACGGAATATACCGAATACAAATTCGCGGTGAACACACTTCTTTCCAATCCGTTGGTGGTCCTTCCCTTCACTACTGACGACAGTGTGGTGCCAGTTCACTCCTCCACCAAAGCATTCGAATTCAATGCGAAAGTGAAAAGCATCGAAGCGTTGGCGGTGGACGAATCGTCGAAAAGTCTCGTTACCTCCGCGGAACAGATGGCATCGGCGTATGCACTTCTGATCAACAACACTAAGCTGATGAATGATGACAAACCGGGAAGATACATCCTGATGGCAAACAATTTCACGGAATCCGCGGAGGCGTTCAAGAAGATCAAGGGTTACGAGCCCGTAAGCGATCGTTTCAGTGCCTTGGCGTCCATTTGCACCGGATCCGAAAAACTGCTCAACGGAGATGTGATGAGCAGTACATCGTATTTCGAGAAGGGGTCCTCGATGCTCCTCTCGACCAGAGATAAAATAAACACCGATCTTAACCTGGGGATCATGTACCACGCTTTGGACCTGGAGATCACCCAGGCAAAGATCCTACTCGATCTGACAAAGACCGTGTCCAGCAGCCGCGACGATCCGTTGAAGACACTCAACGTCATCCAAAGGGTCATGTCCTTCAAATATCCGAAGACCGGCAAATGGGGATATCTTCTCGGCAACAAGGACAGACTGAACGAGATCTTCAGTAACGTCTCTCAGGTGATCGCGGCAAAGAGCGGAGGGGTTCTGCCCATCGCATCGGGAGCGGGGCAGTATCTGATCCCGTTCTGGGATATCGATCTCAGGTACAGTTTCCAAACAGGCAGTGCCTGGTCGAAGAAAAGCGTGGAGGTGACGGAAGATCTTTTGGTACCGGCGGATTTCGTGATCGATATGGGATGTCTCAACGTCCCCTCATCCGCGCTTACCGACATCTTCTCGATACGCCCCGAAAAAAGTATACTGAGCGGCATAACCGGCAAAGAGACCAGCATAAGCGGAGGAGAGGGCATCGGTAGATTGTCCAATACCGTCGCGGACAACTCTCCGGGTTCAAGAAAGATAGTCATACCTCTCAGCACGAAAAGGGAGGCGGAGAAGATCGTCACGGAATATATCGCATCGTGCATGAGCAATGATTCCAAACTAAAACTAAGCAAACCTTACGTCAAATCACTTATCTACATACCATGCGATATAGATGGAAGAATAAAGGTTCCGGATGGTTTCGGCAAGTTGATACCTGAACGTGTCAAGAGAACGGACCCGTCCCAGTTGATAATAGTATAAAGAGGGATAAAATGAACAAAAACACACTGTCTGCGGTAACATTGGGGCTTCTCCTTTTGTCCGTGGCAGCAGGGATAATAGTGTGGCAGATAACCGACGAAGGCATAGGCGTGGCCCTGTGCATGATATTGCTGATATTCGGAATAGGACTTTTCGCATTATCGTTTCTGGATTCAGGCGTTCCGAGTAAATTCGGACCTTCCGAGTCCACCTACAAATTGGTTATCGGAATAATCATTGCCGTGTTCGGAGTTGCGGGTCTGTTGAACATATTCACTGACCTCAGCATCTGGATACTGGCTGCCCTTGTCATAATAGTGGTTGCCGTTCTTGGAATAACCATAGCATTGACCAACGGAAAAAAGGAGGCGAAGTAATGTCGCTGGAAACAACAGTAGAGAATCAAATGAAAAAGAACCAATCGCTGGTCGAAAGGATCGGCCTCTACATACCTATTTACAGAGGGTATAAAGAGAAGAACCTGCGCAGGGACGAGGACAGGGCCGTAAGGACCGAAGTCTCACGTGTGCTGGAACGAGCAAAACTCGACCTCGCCACCGTACAGAGGGCGACCGTCAACGACCTTGACCTCATGAGAGACACAGAAAGGATAAGAAGCAAGATCGACAGATATTACATCGATGTCAAGAAAGCAGTGAACGGTTACAGTGCGTTCCACACATCCGTCAAGATCCTTGAATCGGAGCTTGATGCTTTGATATCATGGGATGCCAAACTGATCGAAGATGCCGTTCTTCTCAAAGAGGAGACCGCCGCTCTTGTGAAAGCGATCGATAACAAGACCGATGATCTCAAATCGTTATTGAGAGAACTTGAGATAACGGCAGACAGACTCATCGAGGACTACAATGGAAGAGAATCCGTAATGAGAGGATTCCAAGAATAAAGGTGATGAAAAATGGCAGAAAAGAAAACAAATGTAGTATTCTGGGAGAACCAAGGACCTGACGACATAATCTACAGATCCCCTCACGAGGATCTCAGAACACTTACCTCGGTCACTGTGCCTGAGCACGCCGTTGCCCTTTTCATCAGGGACGGACAGCTCACCGGAACTTTGGAACCAGGAAGACATGTGATCACATCCGCGAACATCCCGTGGCTCACGAAATTATACAATCTGGCTCTTGGATACAAGGAGACTCCGTTCAAGGTTTGGATCGTGTTCATTTCACTCAAGATGTTCAACGGGAAGTGGGGCATCAGAAGCATGATCAAAGCAGCCGAGGAATACGAAGTTCCCATAGTCCTTATGGGTAACGGGGATTTCCAGTTCAGGATCAACGATGTTTCCGTATTCTACACCCAAGTATTGGGCGGACTGAACGCATATTCGACCGGGGATGTGAACTCCTTCATGAAGAGTTTCATCAACGAACAGATAATCCAGCAAATGACCAACCAGTACTACATGGACATCATGCAGAATCTGGAGAAAGCGTCGACGAACACAAAGATCCTGATCGAGCCGTACTTCAGCCAAAGGGGTATAGAACTTCTCTCACTGAAGATCAACGAGGTCCAAACGACCGATGAGGATCGTCAGAAGGTGTTCAACTACCTGCAGTTCAGCAGCAAGAACGGAGAAGCGTTCAAGAAGTACGAGGTC
>JGI994J12354_10001357_pt1 | contig 24845 bp, 22 predicted proteins | sample IntmicLarv3ML3BL_FD_12354 | JGI IMG/M metagenome (IMG submission 12354)
AGAGCCTACTTTAGAACCGACATTAGAACCTACGTTAGAACCTACAGCATCACCTGATCCTACATTAGAGCCTACTTTAGAACCGACATTAGAACCTACGTTAGAGCCTACAACAGAGCCTGGACCTTTAGTAGTTGAGTCATTACGCATCGTCGGCGAAACATACCCGACAAAAACAAATAACTACAAGGTTACAAAATTGGGTGAGAGCTTCGATGTTGAAATAAAATATACAAATGGTTCGTCAAGCTTTTTATCAGAAGTCGGCGGCGACGCTGTTTGGTCGGTAACGAAGAGCGTCGGTAATGCTGCAGATTATGCAGCTGTTGATGGGAACGGTTTTGCAACGGCTAACGAGACTTTCTTCGGAAAAGAATATGTAACATTGCGTGTCAAATTAGGCGGAAAGAGTGCGCGTTTGATTCTTGAAATGATTGGAAGAAGCGTAGCGTCAGTCAGAGTTGTTGGAACTAACACAAGCATTACAAACAACTATCCTGTCGCAAAAGGCATTGACGAGAATTTTACGGTTCTTGTAACAGATTTCGACGGAGTTGAAACTCCTATTGAAGAAACTTCATTCACAGCAACATGGTCATCGACGAAAGATATCATATCTGTTGTTGATGGTGTTGTGAGTGTCGATTCCGGATATTATTCGGATAAAACTCAATACGTAACAATAAAGGCTGAGGTAGGAAACAAGGCAAAAAATTTGATTCTTGCAATAGCTCCCGCAAAAACACCTGAACAGTTGAAGGCGGTTAAATCAATCAAGATAATAGGTGTTACAAACACTCCTGTATCTGCGATCGGCGGTCCTTTAGAACTTGACGTTGAAGTAACATATGTTGATGGTTCTACCGACTTGTTAAAAGATACTGAGCTTATGCCGAGTGATGTTTGGATGACAGGTGCAATTGAAAGTGTAGATTTGCAAGTTTCAGGCAATGTCATAACAGTTGAAAGCTTAGTAGCTAAAACAACTCAATATGCAACAGTGAGAGTTACTGTTGCAGGAAAATCTTCAGCTTTAATACTTGCTTTGAAAAAGTAATAAAGTAACCGGTGATTAAAGTAACATTAATAGAAAACCGCAGATTATGATGGTCTGTGGTTTTTTATTAGCCTTGTCCTGAAATCCGAATTTTTACTGAACTAATTTTTGTACCGTCTTGACCGGCAATGGTTTTTCACGGTGTTTGTGAAAAACCATGAGAGGGGAAAAGGGACTGAAAAATTGTGTGAGGTAGTTTCAGGACAGACCTATTATTTAATTTTAGTGTAAATTTCAGAAAAATAATGATTGACAACGGAAATATAGTTTGATACAATGGTCTCAAATGCGATGAGTAAGACAAGGTTTTTATCGGGAATGTGCACAGAGAGCCGCTTGTTTTGGTGGAAGGCGGTCACGGACGATAAACGGCTATCGTTTACGAGCAGTCAGCCCTAACGTCTCTTTGGTGACTATTAAGGCTTGAACGGAAAGCACCGTTAGAGGCTAAGGTTTAATGTTTCGATTTTGTCGAAAAATTTGAACCCGCAGAGATTTTACGCCGTGAGGTGTGAAATGAATAAAGGGTGGTAACGCGTGGCGGTCAATTGCCTCGTCCCTTGCTTATTAGAAGCAGGGCGCGGGGTGTTTTTGTGTTCTCAGAACTTGAAACCGCAGAAATGTAAGGAGGTTGTTGTGAAAAAACATGTAATTTCAATTTTGGTGGAAAACCAAGCAGGTGTTCTGTCACGGGTCAGCGGGCTTTTCAGCCGCAGGGGATATAACATTGACTCATTGTCAGTGGGTGAAACGGAAAACCCCGAATATTCGAGGATAACAGTCGTTTGTTCGGGTGACGCTATGATTATTGATCAAATTAAAAAACAATTGCAAAAAATCATAGACGCTGTTAGCGTAATTGAGCTTTACCCGGATCAATCGGTGTATCGTGAGCTGGCGTTGATAAAAATATTTGCGGATCCCGACAGAAGAAGTGAAATATCGGGGGTGGTTGATATTTTCAGAGCGAAAATAATTGATGTTTCAGCGGCGACAATAACCGTTGAAATGACAGGCGAAACGAGCAAAATAGACGCGTTCATCGAACTTGTCGAATCATATGGAATAAAAGAAATAGCGCGGACAGGTCTGACGGGTCTTACGCGTGGAACAAACTAAGTAAGCGATGATTAATTCAAAAGCTTGCGAAAAGCGTAGCGACAGCGATGAAAGCATATGAGCGGAAGTGTTGTTTTTCATAGAAAAATAGCTTGGAGCGAGTGTTTTGCTTTCGTAAGGTTTTCGTAAGATTACCTTTAATCATCGGTTAACTAATATATTATGGAGGGAACTAAAATGGCAAAATTATTTTATCAAGAAGATTGTGACTTAGCGGTATTGAAAGCGAAGAAAGTAGCGATAATCGGTTACGGAAGTCAAGGACACGCCCATGCACTTAATCTGCATGAATCGGGAATAGACGTTACAGTAGGGCTTTATAAAGGTTCAAAATCATGGAAACTTGCCGAAGAAGCGGGATTAAAGGTTGCTACGGCAAGTGATGCGGCGAAAAATTGCGATATTATTATGCTTCTTGTAAACGACGAGAAAATGGCGAAAATTTACAACGAAAGTGTTGCGCCCAACTTGTCTGCGGGTAAGTATTTGGCGTTCGCGCACGGGTTTAACATTCACTACGGTCAAATCGTTCCGCCGCAGGATGTAAACGTGTTCATGATTGCCCCCAAAGGTCCCGGTCACACCGTTCGCAGTCAATATGAAGAGGGAAGAGGCGTTCCGTGTCTTATCGCAGTTTATCAAGATCCGTCGGGCGACACGAAAAAAGTCGGGCTTGCTTATGCACTCGGAATCGGCGGCGCACGCGGCGGCGTTCTTGAAACAACATTTAAAGAAGAAACAGAAACAGATCTTTTCGGCGAACAGGCAGTGCTTTGCGGCGGCGTTACAGAATTGATGAAGCGCGGGTTTGAGGTTCTTGTCGAAGCGGGATATCAACCCGAATCGGCTTACTTTGAATGTGTTCACGAGATGAAGCTTATTGTCGATTTGATTAACTCGGGCGGATTTTCGTTCATGCGCTATTCGATTTCAGATACGGCGGAATTTGGCGATTACGAAATAGGAAAGCGAATAATTACAGAAGAGACGAAGAAAGAAATGAAAAAAGTTTTGACGGAAATTCAGGACGGCACATTTGCTAAAAACTGGATTCTGGAAAATCAGGCGAACCGCCCCCATTTTTCGGCTGAAAGACGCATTCAGGCGGAACATCAGGTGGAGATTGTCGGAAAAGAATTGAGAAAGATGATGAGCTGGCTGAAAAAATAAGGTGATTAATATGGAAAAAAAAATCTATATATTAGACTCGACACTGCGTGACGGCGCACAGGCGGCAGGCATATCGTTTTCGATTGAGGACAAGCTGAAAATAGCAAAAATTCTTGACGATTTCGGCGTGCCGTTTATCGAGGCGGGAAATCCCGGATCGAACCCGAAGGACATGGAGTTTTTCGAGCGTGCTAAAGCGTCGGGCTTTTTGAAAAATTCAAAGCTTGTTGCGTTTGGAAGCACGAGAAGGCGCGGCATTTCCGCTAATGAGGACAAGAATGTAAGATCTCTTTTGTCGGCGGAAACGGAAGCTGTTTCGATTTTCGGCAAAAGTTGGGATTTTCATGTGACGAAAATAATCAAGGCGGAGCTTGACGAAAATTTGGAAATGATAGCCGACACGATTTCTTTTTTAAAGAAAAACGGGCGAACGGTGATTTTCGATGCCGAGCATTTCTTTGACGGCTATAAAGCGAACGCCGATTATGCAGTTAAAACGCTGAAAGCGGCGACAGAAGCGGGTGCAGATTGTCTCTGTCTTTGCGACACGAACGGCGGCTCGTTTCCAACGAAAATCTTTGAAATAACAAAGAAAGTTCAAGAACTGCTGCCTGTCCAGATAGGGATTCATTGTCACAACGACGGTGCAATGGCTGTTGCGGGAACGATTTCGGCGGTTGAGGCGGGTGCAAGGCATGTTCAAGGGACGTTCATCGGCTTTGGCGAACGCACCGGAAACACAGCTCTTACGTCGGTTATACCGAATTTGCAATTGAAATTGGGATATCAGTGTGTTGAACCTGAAAAATTGAGAAATCTTTCAGCAACGGCAAGGTTTGTGGCGGAAATTTCAAACATTTCGTTGTATGAAAGACAGCCGTTTGTCGGAAGATTTGCCTTTGCGCATAAGGGCGGAATGCACATTGACGGCGTAACGAAAGCGGTGTCGAGCTTTGAACATATCGACCCGAAAGCAGTCGGAAATGAGCGGCATATACTTACAAGCGAGGTTGCGGGTCGCGGTGCTATATTATCTAAAATTCAAAAGATATATCCACAAGCGAAAAAGGATTCGCCCGAAACCGCGCGAATAACTGCCAGACTTAAAGAACTTGAGCACGAGGGATATCAGTTTGAGGCGGCAGAAAGTGCTTTTGAGCTTGTTGTCAGAAAACAGCTTGGCAAATATAAACCGTTTTTCGAGCTTGTAAACTTCAAAATAATAGGCGAACAGCCCTATTCAGACGGCAAAAGCGCAAGTGCCGTGATTAAGGTGATTGTCGATGGCAAAGAGGAGATAACAGCATCGGAGGGGGAAGGTCCTGTAAATGCGCTCGACAAAGCGCTTAGAAAAGCGCTTGAAGTGTTCTATCCTCAGCTTGCAGAAGTGACACTTATCGACTATAAGGTTCGTGTTTTAGATGGAAATGCGGCGACGGCGGCGAAGGTTCGGGTTCTGATTGAATCAAGCGACGGCAAAAGCTCGTGGACGACTGTCGGCGTTTCAAACGACATAATCGAAGCAAGCTGGATTGCACTTGTCGATTCAATTGAATATAAGCTGATTAGAGATATTGAAGATAAATTTAAGACTTATTTATAAAAAATATAAACTACGGAGGAACTACCAATGAATGAAACAACAAAACAAACTGCTGCCCCGAAAGAATGGGCAAATCCGACACCTGCGGGGCTTGTTGCTCTTGCTGTAGCGTGTTTCTGCTTTTTCGGAATTTTCAACGGATTCGTGAAACCATCGGCAATGCCGCTGATTGGATGCTGGCTCATGGGTGGATTTGTAATTCAGCTTATCGTAGGGTTACTTGATTTAAAGGGTGGGAATTATGCAGGCGGAAACACTTTCTTGTTTTTCTCGGCGTTTTTCATGCTTGTGGGCGGCTTGGAAATGTTCTTCAAATATTACGGTGAGGTTGACGCAAGAATTGACGGATATGCTTGGGCGGCACTTACTTTAGCCGTATACCTTTGGACACCTGCGTTCTTCAAATCATTTAATTTGCTTTCATTAGTGGTTTTGGCGCTTGATGTGGCGCTGCCGTTTATAACGCTCATTGATTTGGGAATTTTGTCGGCAGATTTCAAACCGATTCCGGGATATGCGCTTCTTGTTGCGGGAATAATCGCAATCTATTTAAGCGCCGCACTTGTTGTAAACACAACTTTCGGCAAAAAAATATATCCGGTGATTGAGAAAAAGAGGAAATAAAATGGGTTCATTTTACAGGCGTTCTCTTGTTGCGGTGATTCTGCTGTCAATATATCCTGTTTATATGGGTGCAAGAGTAATTGCGGCGTATTTTATCGGCGGCTATGTAAACGCCGCCGATTACCCCAAATACATAATTCCCTACACCCCTGTTTGTATCACGATTATAACGGTGACAGCATTGCTGCCGCTTGCCGTGAAGTTGTGTAAGAGGTTTGCTCATTTCGGGTTGTCTGTTTTGGGAATTGGAATGTTTCTGCTGACGGAGACGCTTTTCGAGCGAGTAACAGTTTTCGACAGCGTGGGATTCGCCCGGGTGGAAACTTGGCAGACATATTTGTGTATGGCTACACCGCAGGTTGTAAGCACTTTGGATTTTAAACAGACGATAGGTGCAGAACTGGCGGGACGCTACAGTCCTGTATTTAAAGTGCATTTTTATTTGATAGCGATTCTGATTGTGCTTGCAGTGACAGGTGTTATTTACGGCTTTTATAAAATGGTCGTTGAAAAGAAATATGAGAAGAAAGCCCCGCTTATAGCGCAGACAATATCTGTGTCGGTGTTCGTCGGTCTTTGCATTTTCGCTTGTTTTACCGCTTTCTACAGAACGGGTGAAATAAATATTTCGGCGTTGTCAAGCTGGCTTATGAGCATATTTTTCATCGTGTTCGGCATTACCGCAGGAGCTTATGCAGGCGGCTTGCTTTACGGTAAAAGGTTTGTTTTGTCAAGGCTGACACCTGCGATAATCGCTGCAGCGACGGCAACGGCGATGTATGTCGGGGAATTGATGTTGATGGGCGGTGTTTTGTTTAAATTCGGGAAAGGGCTTTTGTTTGACCCGATTTCAGGAATGCCGTTCGCGATTATAGACATTTTTGTAATTATAATTACGGGATTACTGACGTTTTTAATTTGCGTAATGCTTAATAGGGTAAAAGGGAAAGTGAGGTTAAAAGAATGGCAATGACAATGACCCAGAAAATCTTGGCGGCGCACGCGGGATTGAAGGAGGTTAGGGCGGGGCAGCTTATTGAGGCGAAACTCGATTTGGTTCTCGGAAACGATGTTACATCGCCCGTGGCAATTAAAGAATTTGAAAAACTCGGTGTTTCCGAGGTGTTTGACAAGAAAAAGGTTGCGCTTGTGCCCGACCATTTCACGCCGAACAAGGACATTAAATCGGCAGAGCATTGCAAACTTGTCAGAGAGTTTGCTTGCGGCAAGGAAATTGAGAATTATTTTGAAATAGGCGAAATGGGAATAGAGCATTGTCTGCTTCCCGAGGCGGGATTGACAGCGCCGGGAGATGTGATTATAGGCGCAGATTCTCACACCTGCACCTATGGCGCGTTGGGCGCGTTTTCGACGGGTGTCGGTTCGACAGACATGGCTTGCGGAATGGCGACAGGAACGGCTTGGTTCAAGGTTCCGTCTGCGTTGAAATTTGAGCTCGTTGGCAAACCGGCGAAGTGGGTGAGCGGCAAGGATGTAATTCTGCACATAATCGGCAGGATAGGCGTTGACGGCGCGTTATATAAATCTATGGAATTTTGCGGCGACGGACTTAAATATATGGCGATTGACGACAGGTTTACGATTGCAAACATGGCGATTGAAGCAGGCGGAAAAAACGGAATATTCCCCGTTGACGACATTGCACTTGAATATATTAAAGAACATTGCCAAAAACCGTACACGGTTTTTGAAGCGGATTCCGATGCGGTTTATGACGAAAGCTATAGAATCGATTTGTCAGCATTGAAACCTGTTGTGGCGTTTCCGCATCTTCCTGAAAACACGAGAACGATTGACAAAGTGGGCGAAATTAAAATCGATCAAGTTGTAATCGGTTCATGCACAAACGGAAGAATGTCGGATTTGCGCATTGCGGCGGCGATTATGCGCGGTAAGAAGGTTGCAAAAGGCGTTAGGGTAATCATTTTGCCCGGCACGCAAAAAATATATTTGCAGGCAGTTGAGGAAGGGCTTGTGACTGATTTTGTCAAGGCGGGAGCTGTGTTTTCAACACCGACCTGCGGCCCTTGCTTGGGTGGACATATGGGGATTTTGGCGAAAGGCGAACGTGCCGTTTCAACGACAAACCGAAATTTTGTCGGAAGAATGGGACATGTTGAGTCCGAGGTTTATTTGGCAAGCCCGGCAGTGGCGGCGGCAAGTGCTTTGACAGGAAAAATTTCATCCCCCGAGGAGGTTGGATTATGACGGCTAAAGGAATGGTCTTTAAATACGGCGACAATGTTGACACAGACGTTATCATTCCCGCAAGATATTTGAATTCGTCAGACCCGAAGGATTTGGCGGCGCATTGCATGGAGGATATTGACGTTGATTTTGTGAAAAAGGTTAAAACGGGTGATATAATCGTTGCCGATAAAAACTTCGGTTGCGGTTCCTCACGAGAACACGCACCAATAGCGATTAAAGCGAGCGGAATTTCGTGCGTAATAGCGAAAACATATGCAAGAATTTTTTACAGAAACGCCATAAACATCGGGTTGCCGATTCTTGAATGTGATGATGCGGCTGACGGAATAAGAATGGGTGACGAGGTCAGCGTGAACTTTGACACAGGCGAGATAATTAATATTACAAAAGACGAAAAATATCAGGCGTTGCCGTTCCCCGAGTTTATGAAAGAAATCATGGCGGCGGGCGGATTGGTCAACAGAATAGCAAGCAAGAAATAATAAGCCAATAAAAAAAGACTGCACTCGACAGTCTTTTTTTATTGGATTTAAGCATATTTTAATTATTTATCATAACAAGCGAAGCTGCTGTCAAGCGAAGCCTTATCGGGCGCTTTTGAGAACATGCTTACAACAGGAACGATAATCAATCCTGCAAGCATTACAAACGCGCCGCAGTTGATCGAGGATTGAAGAATTTTCGGGAAAACCTTGAGAAAAATGTCGTTGAAGAATAAATTGAGAATGACATTTGAGGTCATAACCACTGTGCTGAAAATGAAGCAGCACCAAACAGACAGCTTGGTCGCTTTTTTCCAATAAAGTCCGTAAAGGAACGGGGCGAGGAAAGAGCCCGCTAAAGCACCCCATGAAATACCCATCATCTGTGCGATAAAGATAAGGTTCTTTTGATATTGCAAAATAGCGATTGCGGCGGAAATTATAATGAACACCACGATTAAAGCTCTGATTATAAGCAACTGCTTTTTGTCGCTCATCTTTTTAACGAGGTTTCCTTTGATGAAGTCGAGCGTCAGAGTTGATGAAGAAACTAAAACCAAGGAAGAAAGTGTGGAAATAGACGCGGCAAACACCAAAAGAATGATTAGCCCGATCAATAAATCAGAAAATTTTGAAAGTATATTGGGAATTATTGAATCGTAAATAACTTTGCCTTTTATATCAATGCCGTCCAAAACACCTGTTATATTGCTTCCGCTTACATTTAAATCTTCAATTATTGTGCCGCTAACATTGCCTTTAATAACATTGTCTGTTAGAACAAGCTTATTTTCCTCAAGCAATGTTTCTATTGTTCCGCCAACGGCGATTCCATCGTTTAAAGTGCCCTCTACAGTATATTCAACCGATTTTGAATAAAGATTGCTGAAGCTTCCGAGAAAATAACAACCGCCTGCAATTATTAACGCAAAAATTGTGGAAATCACAGCTCCCTTAAAAATAACCTTTTCCGATTTAATAGAATAGAATCTTGCAACCATCTGAGGCAAACCCCATGTTCCGAGCGAGGTGAGAAGAACAACTCCTAATAAAGCCATTGGATCGGGACCGAAAAACGACGTGAAAACACCAGGCACAACGGCACCCTTGACGTTAGCGCCCTGAACTGCCGCAAGACCGGCGGAAGCATCAATAAATCCGCCGTTGTCTTTTAATACTGTTGCAATTACAGCTACAATACCGACAATCATGACAAGCCCTTGGATGAAATCGTTTACAGCTGAGCCGAAGTAGCCGCCCAAAACCACATATACTGCGGTGAGAACCGCCATTGCGATTATGCAGTAAATAAAATCTATTCCGAACGCCATTTCAAATAGGCGTGAAAGACCATTGTAAAGCGAAGCAGTGTAGGGGATGAGGAAAACGAAAACGATTAATGCCGCCGCTATTTTAAGTGCCGATGAAACATATCTTGCACCGAAAAACTCGGGCATGGTGGCGCTTTTCAGATGATTTGTCATAACGCGCGTGCGTTTTCCGATTATTACCCAAGGAAGAAGCGAACCGACAAACGCGTTTCCAAGCCCAATCCATACAGCTGCCGTGCCGAATTTCCAACCAAACTGACCGGCATATCCGACAAAAACCACGGCGGAAAAATATGTGGTTCCATAGGAAAAAGCGGTGAGCCATGGTCCGACCGCCCGACCGCCTAAAACAAAATCATTGACGCTGGAGGTTCGTTTGCGGAAATACGCACCGATTCCAATTGTTATGGCAAAGAAAATCAGAACCATGGAAACTTTAATGAACATCAGATGACACCCTCCTTAAATTAAGGCTCTTTTTTCGCCCAGTTAATTTTACTCAATCGCATAGAAAATGTCAATAAAAACTGTGATTTTGTTTCGATTCGAAATTTAATCGGCAAAATTTCAACAAATTTCAAATTTTTCATTGACACACCAAGCATCTTCGATTATAATAACAAAGCTTTCGGTTCGATTAGCCCCGGATTAGAGAGCAAAATAGCAGTAAAAGAAGCTTAGGAGGATCATATGAGATCAACATATATCACCAAGCCAAGCGATGTCGACAGAAAATGGTATGTCATTGACGCAGAAAATCAAACGCTTGGACGGTTGGCGACGCAGGTTGCCGTGTTGCTTCGAGGCAAACACAAACCGATTTATTCGCCATTTATAGACGCGGGTGACCATGTTATAATTATCAATGCAGAAAAGATTAACGTCACCGGTAAAAAGTTAGACCAAAAGATTTATGTTACACATTCGGGATGGATTGGCGGACGTAAGGAAGTAACGCTTCGCACCATGCTCGACAAAAAACCGGATAAGGTTCTTTATGAAGCTGTAAAAGGTATGCTTCCCAAGAACACACTCGGTCGCGACATGCTTAAAAAACTTCGCGTTTATGCAGGCTCAGAGCATGATCATCAAGCTCAAAAGCCGGAAGCGTATGAAATAAAATCAACTATTAAATAAAGGAGGACGGATTTATGGTTTTAGCCAGGTATTACGGCACCGGGAGGCGCAAATCGGCCGTCGCTCGAGTCTATTTGTTGCCGGGAAACGGCAAAATTACTGTAAACAAACGTGACATCGACGATTATTTCGGTCTTGACACGTTGAAGCTGATTATTAGACAGCCACTTGAACTTACAGGAATGTTGACACGTTTTGACGTTAAAGTAAATGTCAAAGGCGGTGGATTCACAGGTCAGGCAGGTGCAATAAGGCATGGGGTTTCGCGTGCGCTCGTTGAAGCGGACAAGGATTTCCATCAAGCGCTTAAAAAAGCAGGCTTCCTCACGCGTGACCCGCGTATGAAGGAACGTAAGAAATATGGTTTGAAAGGCGCAAGAAGAGCACCTCAGTTTTCAAAGAGGTAATTACTTTCAAAAAACAAACCCCCGAAAACATTGTGTTTCGGGGGTTTTTATATTTTCGAAAAAGTATTGATTGACATTGATAAGACCTACCAATTATAATAAGAAGAAAAAAGGAGTTTATCGAAATGAGAAAAGATTTGTTAAGAAGATATGGAGACAAACCGATAATCGCACCGGAAGATATGCCGTTCGATTGTTTTTCGGTTTTTAATGCTGGAGCTACATATTGGAACGGGCAGGTCGTTCTTTTGCTTCGCGTTGAAGACGGAACAATGGCGTCGAATTTCTATGTGGCGAAAAGTAAAGATGGAATCAAATTCGAAATCAGCAAAGAACCGATTAACTATCCGATATCAATTACGGAAGAACGCATAGGCAAAGCAGGGCGTTTCGACATGAGAATAACTCAAATGGACGGGAAAATTTATTGCTTCCATGCGGCAAGCCATAAATACGGCTGCTGCATAGGGCTTTGTGAAACAGAGGATTTCGTCAATTTCAAACCGATTGGTCATTTAAGCGAACCTCACAACCGCAACGCCGTGATGTTCCCCGAAAAAATCAATGGCTTATATGCGCGTCTTGATAGACCTTTCCAAGGCGACGGCGGCGGCGACGCAGCTCATACATATATCAGTTATTCACCCGATTTAGAGTTTTGGGGACGTTCTATGCCTTTGAATATGAACGACGCTTATTGGGCAAAGATGAAAAACGGCGCAGGTGCGATTCCGATTAAAACAGAACACGGCTGGCTTGAAATTTATCACGCTGTCAACCGCAACTGCAACAACTACATATATCATCTCGGCGTAATGCTTCTCGACCTTAAAGATCCGTCGATAGTAACTCACGCGCCGAAGGAGTTTATTTTAACACCCGAAACTTATCACGAAAGAATCGGACAAGTTCCGAACGTTGTGTTCACAAGTGGTGCGTGCGAAATGCCGGACGGTACGCTTAATGTCTACTACGGCGCTTCGGACAACTATACCTGCTTGGCGCAAACGACGGTTAAGGAACTTGTGGATTACTGCCTTGAGCACCCGAATAAATAATGTAAATAATATATTTAATACCCTTCCATCACGCATTTTGCCGTGGAAGGGTTCCTTTTTTTCAAAAGGGAAAACGAAAGAGGCAGGGGGGAATAAATGAGGTATGCAGGAGTAGCAATAGAAACTGACAATGCGCCCCGCCTTGCAAAATTTTATGAAATTGTTCTGCAAGAAAAGCCGTTTATCGAAGGTGAACATTATGGATTTGAAAAAATTGCTGTCCATAATCCCGGCAATGTAAAAGTTGCAAGGGAAAAGAATGTGTGGCTGATGTTTTGTGATTCGGATATTGATGCTTTATATGAGCGGTTGTTGCGGGAAATTCCGGATATAAAGATAATCTCGCCGCCTGAAAGAAAATCGTGGGGTGCGTATTCTTTTTGGTTTTCCGATCCCGATGGGAATAAAATCAGCGTTTTCCAAGAAAGGGAGGAAGTATAATAATGTTGGTTACACATTTTTATTTAGGCGGGCGTTGTGACGAAGCGATTAGCCTCTATGAGATGGCGTTTGGAACGAAAATAGATTTTATAGATCGAAATGAAGCTGGTGGAGTTCTTCACGCGGAAATGCACATTCACGGACAACGCGTGATGATGAATGATAATCACGGAAGCGTAAGAGTTGAAGATTTTTCAATGCAAATGGTGCTGATTTTCAAAACAGAGGAACAGTTTTTGCAATGTTATAAAATATTGAAAGACGAAGCGATTTTGGCAGATGTGCCGGAGAAAACTTTTTACAGCCCTCTTGTAGCAAATGTTATGGATAAATTCGGTATAAGATGGGGGCTTATGGTGGATGAAAATATAGCGGAATGATATAAAAAAATTTATAAATTTTAAGGAGGAAAACAAAATGAAATTCAAACAAATCTCGACGACTGCGGCAGCCTTAGCAATAACGGCGGTGCTTGCCGCCTGCGGCGGAAATAGCGGCGAAAAACTCAACATGGAGGGAGTCGAATCGTTGACGGTCGGCTCATATGCAATATTTGCCGAGCGTGAATATATGAGCGCATATCAGGACGGAATCGACAAATTCATGACAGATTATTCGGACGTAACCGTTCAGAACATTGAGGGCGGAAACTACGGCGAGGATGAACAAGGTGACCTTTTAGCCGCGATAACCTCAGGAACGCCGTGGAACTTGCAATATGCAGGAATGTTCTGCTTGCCGGCTTCGGCAATTGAAAAAGGATTGTATATTCCGCTTGATGAATACATAGATTGGAATGATTCGTTTTACAACAGAGATGCTATGAGCGTTGCGGCGGTCGGCGGACAATATTACGGAATTCGCGACGAAGGACGGCACGAAACGGGATTTTTAGTTTATAATCCAAATGATTTTAAAGAGAAAAACATTCCGACACCTAAGGAATGTTATGAAAACGGAACATGGAACTATGATAAAGTGCTCGAATATGCAGGGATTTTTACCGATAAAGCGATTATGAACCGCTCGGCGGTTTATTCTACTTTCGGCAAAATGTGGGGCGCAGACAGTGTTGCAATGGACGAAAACGGCATGGTGGTGAATCTTTTTGATAGTCAAGCGTCAAGGGATTTCTTCAAATTTTTAGAGGAATTATCATCCAATCCGAAAAATTTAAGCACAGACAGAAAACCCGATTCTGTTATTTCGAGCAATCAAATAAAAAATCTGTTTAACGACAATCTTATTGAAACTTATAAATCGGGTGAATTGGAATTTGTTCCCTATCCAATGGCGAACGGTGCGGTACCGATTACACTTCACGCGTGGGCGTTCTGTGTGCCGACAAACGCAAAGGACATAGAAGCTTCAATCGTTTTGGCGCAATATATGTGCGAAGCGATGACAGGCGCTACGGAAGAACTTCTGGGCGGGTTAAGCAAAGAAGAATATGATTACCTTTGGAACTTGGCATATAGCACGACAGAACAGACGGTTGATTTAGCGGGCATTGAAAATCCGTTCCAAAATTACAACGGCGAACCCTTTGAAGAATATGTTAAAACATGGGCAGAGAAATTGGACGGACAGGTCGAAGAATATAACAAATAAGGGTAGGGGGAAACTATGTTAAAGCTTGATAATTTCAAAGTTTACGTTCTTGAAGATTATGAATTAATGGGAAAGCAAGCCGCCGAAATAATTGCGGCGCAAATAAACGAAAAGGCAAACAGCGTTTTGGGATTTGCAACGGGAAGTACGCCCGAAAGCACCTATTCTGCGTTGATTGAAATGTATAAAGCAGGAAAAGTCGATTTTTCGCAAATAACGACGTTTAACCTTGACGAATATTACCCGATTAAAAAATCGGAAGATCAAAGCTATGATTATTTCATGAAACAAAAATTGTTTAATCATGTGAACGTGAATCCCGAAAGCATGAATATTCCAAACGGCGAAGCTGTTGATGCCGACGCTGAGTGCGCCAAATATGAAGAGAAGATAAAAAATGTCGGTGGAATTGATCTTCAAATTCTCGGGATAGGCGGAAACGGACATATTGGCTTTAATGAGCCGGGAGATGTCTTTGAAAAACAGACGCATCGAGTTTCTTTGGCGGAAAACACGATAAAAGATAACGCACGGTTTTTTGAATCGGAGGAGGATGTGCCGCGTCACGCGCTTTCCATGGGAATTAAAACTATAATGCAGGCGAAAAAGATATTGTTGCTGGTAAGCGGCGAAAAGAAAGCTGACATTTTAAAGCAGACGCTTTTGGGTGATATTACCCCGAATGTTCCCGCATCTGCGCTGCAGCTTCACCGTGATGTTTCGATAGTTGCCGACAAATCGGCGGCAAAATGGTTGCAATAAGAATAATATGAGAATATTACACACTTCCGATTGGCATTTGGGTACTTGGCTCGATACGCGAGACAAATCACGTTTGCCCGAGCAAATCACGTTTATTGACGAGCTGTGTCGAATTTGCGAGGATGAGAAAATTGAACTGGTCATAATAGCGGGCGACATTTTCGACACATATGTGCCGCCCGCGGAAGCAGAGGCGCTTTTTTACGACGCAATGGAACGGCTTTGTGACGGCGGAAAAAGATGTATCGTTGCAATAGCGGGAAATCATGACGACCCGCAGCGGCTCACGGCAGCAAATCCAATTCTTTTAAAACATGGGGTAATTATAATCGGCACGCCGAATGAATGTGCTTGTGATTTTGAAAACGATTTTATTAGTGTTAAAAGCCTGCAAAAATGCTGTTTTGAAGTTCATATAAAGAAAAGCGGCGAAACGGCGGTTGTCGCGGCGATGCCTTACCCGAGTGAAAAACGGCTTAATGAGCGGCTTACCTGCGACGATGATACGTTTGACGAAGCGACACTTCAAAAAAATTATTCTGAAAAAGTCGGTGAGCTTTTGGGCGAAATGGCGGCGTTTTTTCGTGACGAAACCGTTAACATCATAACGGGTCATTTTTATGTTGCGGGAGGGCAGACAAGCGCAGGCATAGAGAGGGATGTTTCCATCGGCGGCGGGTTTGCAGTAAGCCCCGACGCGATTCCGAAAAACGCAGATTATATAGCACTGGGGCATTTACACAGGGCGCAAGCCGTCGCAGGAACAGATGGAAGAGGGTTCTATTCAGGTTCGCCTATAGCCTACAGTTTAAGCGAAATTAATTTTTCGAAATGTGTATATATTGTTGACGTTGGTTGCAAAGAACGTCCCGCAATTGTGAATAAGCAGTTGCTAAGCTGTCCTAAGCCAATCGAGGAATGGAAATTCAACTCGATAGAAGAAGCGATTGAATTTTGCGAGAAAAACGGCGAAAGAAATTGCTTTGCCTACATAACGATTTATTCCGACAGACCGTTATATCAAAACGAAATAAAAGCGATGAATCAGGCAAAAAAGGACATTATTTTTAAAGACATTATTTCGTTGTCGGAAGAGGAAAAAAACAAAAATTTAAGCGCCGAGGTTGAAGAAAAATCAATAGGCGAGGAGTTTGTTGATTTTTATAAATCCGAAAGAGGGACTGAACCGCCCGAGGAAATTCTAAGGCTGTTCGGTGAAATTTTGAATTTTTCGGCAGAGGAGGGTGATTCGGAATGAAACCGCTTTTCCTTTCTCTTCAAGGAATAAACAGTTATGAAGAAAAACAAGAAATAGATTTCACGAAGCTGCTCGATTTTGGAATTTTCGGGATTTTCGGACCGACAGGAAGCGGCAAGTCAACCGTGCTTGACGCAATTACACTTGCTCTTTACGGAAGCGTCGCACGTCTTTCCGGCGGCTCCAAGGCGTTTATTTGCAGTAATTGCGACAGGGCAGAAGTGATTTTTAAATTTGAGGCGCGGTCGTCGGTTTATTGCGTTCAAAGAGCGTATAGAAAAACCGAGAAGGACGTTAAAACAACGATGCGGTTCTATCGGATCGACGACGACGGCGAAGAAGTTTTGGCAGACAAAAATGACAGAGAGGTTACGGCGGCGGTCACAGCCGTAATCGGTCTTGAATATGCCGATTTTACGAGAACCGTTGTGCTTCCGCAAGGGAAATTCAGCGAATTTTTAATGTTGAAAGGTCAGGACAGAGGTTCAATGTTAGAACGTGTTTTCGACTTGTCCCAATTCGGTGGAAAACTTCGTGACAGCATTAAAACCTTGACTAACGAAAATAAAAATAAATTATCATATTTAGAAAAAACACTTTCATCGTCTGTTTATGCGGGAATTGACAAAAAAGCCGTGAAAGAGGCGGAAACCGAAATAAAAGCGAAACGATTGTCGGTTGAAGAACTTTTATCAAAAAAAGCTGAAACGACCGTCCAGCTTGAAAAATATCGTGTTTTAAATGTCGAATATGAATCATATGTGGAATTTAAGAAAGAATTGGAAAAATCCGAAGAAAATGCCGCTAAGCTGTTATTAGTCTTGGAAAAGGCGAAAGAGGAATTGTCGGCGGCTAAGAATCTTTATGAAAAAACGGCGGCAGAACGAGAAGACAAGCTAAAAAACCTGACGAAAGAAAAAAGTAAACTGACACAGGCAAAGGCGCTTTCGTCAGAGCTTGAAACCGCCGAATCTGAAATCAAATCTCTGCTTGATGAACATAAATCAGAAAACAGCAAATTGGAAAATGGAAGAAGCGAGCTTGCAGACATTGAAAAGGTTATTAACGATAAATACGAGGAATTAAAGAAAATTGCCGAAGAGAAATACAGTTTGAAATTCGCTGCGGCGCAGCGAAAAGCGGCGAATGACGGTGCCAATTTAGAATCGGAAACAGATAAACTCGACAAAGAACGAAAAAAAATAAACCAAAAGATAACGGCGGCGGAAAAAGAAATTAAAAAAAGCAATGAAATTATTGAGGCTAATAATGATTTGTTGATTAAAGAAAATGAAAAACTGAAACTGTTTAACAAAAACTTGGCGTATTATTTGCGACAAAATCTTGCAAAAGGTGAGACATGCCCTGTTTGTGGTTCGATTGTGTGTGATGTCGTTTGCGAAACGACTCAAACGAATGAACAGCAGATTTCCGATGCGGAAATTAAGAACACAGAAGACAGAATAAATCAATTGAAAATTGAGACAGCAAAAGAGAGTAGCTCGTTTGAAAAAGAAACGAAATCATTAGAGGAAAGTACAACGGAAATTGAAAAAGTTAAAAATGAAATTAAAGAATTGGAAGATAGAATTTTATCGTTGAAACATAAATTTTCGGAGCTTTTCAAAGCAAAAGAAATGTCGTTTGCAGAACTTGCAAAAAAAATAGAGAAAAGCGACACGATGCTTGAAAAAATCGAAACATATGAGAAAAAAATTGCCGTCGAAATCGACGAAAACAACAAATTGAAAGAAGAAAAAAGAATTGAATTGAATAAACTTGAAATAAAATTAACTGAAATAAAGATAGCAGGAAAAGAAAAACGAGAGGTTTGTGACAAAAAGAAACAACAGCTGACAGAGCTTGTCGGAAATAAAAGTGTTGTTGAATATTCCGAAGAGATTCAAGAATTGAAAACCCGCGTTTCCGAAGAGTTTGAAAAGGTTAAAGACTCTTTAAAAGAAAAAGAAATAAAGGCAAACGGTTTATCCGAAAAAAATGCAGTGAATATCAGCGATATAAGCAATTTAAAAAAAGAAATTAATAAAATTTCCGGAAAGTTAAAAGATGAAGAATCGGATGAAATCCCAATTAAGTTAAAAAATTTTAACCGAGAATTGATGCAAATCAACGAAATGATTTATACACAAGGCAGTGAATTGGCGGTGGCGGACGACAATTTACAAAAGATGAAAGAAAATTTGAACCAAGCTGACAAACTTAGAATTGAAATGGCGGAGGAAGAAACGCGAAACGGGCTTTTAGCCGACGTCACAGCGCTTTGTCGCGACAACAAATTTCTTAGATTTGTCGCCTCTCGAAGGTTGCAATATGTTACGGCGGAAGCGACAGTTCGTTTGAAGAAAATGACCGGCGGGCGGTTCGCGATTGAATCGGATAATTCAGAATTTGTTATAAGAGACGACAATAACGGCGGCGTGCGTCTTTCGCCTCAATCGCTTTCAGGTGGTGAAATATTTATCGTGTCACTATGTCTTGCGCTTGCTCTTTCGTCAAAGATTCAAATGAAGCAAAACACAGACATAAGATTTTTCTTTCTTGACGAGGGGTTTGGCTCGCTTGACGTTGCCACCTTAGACATGGTTATGAACGCGCTTGAGACACTCAAAAACGAGCAAATGGCGGTTGGGTTGATTTCACATGTTGAAGAATTGAAAACAAGAATAAGAGCAAAAATTATTGTGAACCCGGCAAAACGCGGAATTTGCGGCACTTCGCTTTGCGTTGAAAGAGAATAAGAATATAATAAGAATTTAAAATATTGCAATTATTGACTTTTTGTTATAAACTTAATATAATGTAGTTAATGAGAAAATGCTGGGAGGGATTAATTTTGAAAAGAGAATCCGACGATTCCGAATATGGCGGTGAAATCGGTTTTGAACAGGAGTTTGATAATATGGGAAATGGGTTTGATAATAATTTTGAACCTAAAATTAATGTTGATGAAGATGAGATTCGTGCCAATGTTGCAAATCTTGCGAATTTAGCGGACGAAAGCAACGGAAACACAAGAGAAAGGTCATCTGTGCAGCAGGGTAAGGGGTCACTTCCGCCGATTGGCGAAAGTGTCAAAACAAGGCAAGATCCCGACAAGGAATATCTTGATTACATCAACAAAATGTCTAAACAAAGCACTGTCGAAGCAGAACGCGTTCGCGCGGGAAGAGAGAGAATGGAAAGGCGGCGCGAAGCGGCAAAACACGTTCCGAAGCCCATTGACAGGCTTGATTACGCGCCTGATTACGGCGATGAGGATTTGCTTGACATCAGAGACGATGCCGATTTCGGATATGCTAATTATGAAGAAAGCACGAAAAAGCAAATAAGCGACGGAAGCATAGTTTCTGTATTGTTGAAAATCATCACAGGCGACGTGAGAATTGTAATCGGTGGAATTTCTGTTGTATTTTTGATAATTATAATTATTGTAGCTTCGGCGATGGGCGGTTCTTCCAAAAAACGCAAAAATGAATTGGAAGAAACACAAAATAATGTGGCAAGGTTGGAAACAGAACTAAAGACCAAAGATGACAAGATTTTTGAGTTGGAAAGCCAAATCAATCTTCTGACCGCACAAATACCGACAGAAGCGCCGGAAACACCTCAGCCGACACCCGAAATGACAGCAGAGCCTGGAGCAACGACAGAACCGGGAATCACTTCTCAGCCGGGGGCAACAAACGTGCCTGCGCCGACAAGCGCACCTGTTGTGTCAGGAAACTATAGAATTTATGTAGTTAGAGCAGGTGACCATATCGAGAAAATAGCGCGTCAAGAACTTGGCAGCGAAAGCAGGACAGCGGAAATATTGGAATTAAACAATTTAAGAGCAAGTGATATTATCAATATAGGCGACGAAATCAAGTTGCCTAACTAAATCACAAACAATTCATATCAAAGGGGCGGTAATAATCCGCCCCTCACACACACATTCGCACAATTGCAGCACTTTTCGATTTATCAAAGTGCCATAAAAAGGAGCATATCTAATGGATTTACAAGAAAAATCACTGGTTGAACTAAAAAAAATGGCTAAAGAACTCGGCGTTAAGAGCATTACGACACTTAGGCGCAAGTCTGATTTGATTGCAAAAATTGAAGAAAGATTGAACACTAAGGCAGATGATAAACCTAAGCAGAAAAAGGAAAAATCGAAAGATGAGGTTAAAGATAAGCAACGCAAGGGCAGATCCATTAATAAGCTGATTTCAGAAAAAATCGCGGATGAGATTCAGGAAACGCTTAAATATGAAGGTGGATCAGAAAAGCCGGACATTGCAGAAATTATAGAAAGAGAAAACGAGCCGAAACAGGAAAATAAAGAACCTGAAAGCAGAGAAAACAGACAATCCTCATCAACGCAAAATGCAAACAGATATTCCTATAATAAAGAAAAACAAGCGTCTTTTGAAAGCATTGACAGCGGCATAACAGGCGAAGGTGTGCTTGAAATTATGCCTGAGGGTTATGGTTTTTTGCGTACGGAAAACTATTTACCGGGGACAAAAGACATTTACTTATCGCCGTCGCAAATAAGACGGTTTAACCTTAAAACAGGTGATTTGGTTCGCGGAACATTACGTGTTTCAAAAGAGAACGAAAAGTTCGGAGCAATGCTTTATGTAAAAAGCGTAAACGGCGACTCACCCGAAACAGCGCAGCGCCGCCCGAATTTTGAAGATTTAACACCTATTTTCCCCGAAGAAAGAATTCATCTTGAAACGACACAAATCGAGCTTGCCACACGTTTAATAGACTTGATTTCACCTATAGGAAAAGGTCAGCGCGGAATGATTGTTGCGCCGCCTAAGGCAGGAAAAACAGTTCTTCTTAAAAAAATTGCAAAAGGAATATTGAAAAATCATCCCGACATTCATTTAATCGTACTGTTGATTGACGAAAGACCCGAGGAAGTTACCGATATGCAAAGGTCGATTCAAACGACCGATGAAGACGGCGGCGCTCGTTGCGATGTGGTTTATTCCACATTTGACGAACAACCCGAGCATCATAAGCGAGTGGCTGAAATGGTTCTTGAGCGGGCAAAACGGCTTGTCGAGCAGGGCAAGGATTTGGTCATTTTGCTTGATAGCATAACGCGCCTTTCCCGCGCTTATAACCTAACAATTCCACCGAGTGGACGAACGCTTTCGGGCGGTCTTGATCCGGCTGCACTCTATATGCCCAAAAAGTTTTTCGGTGCGGCAAGAAACATCGAAAACGGCGGCTCGCTGACGATTTTGGCGACAGCTTTAGTCGACACGGGAAGTAAAATGGATGATGTTATCTTTGAGGAATTTAAAGGAACAGGCAACATGGAGCTTGTTTTAGACAGACGCTTGTCTGAAAAACGCGTGTTCCCGGCAATAGACATTATAAAATCAGGAACTCGAAGAGAAGAAAACCTGCTTACGCCGCGTGAGCTTGAGGCGATTTACACGATTCGCAAGGCAATGAGCAAAATGTCAACGCTTGAGCTTAACGAAAACATAACCGATCTTTTGGTTCATTCGCGCACGAACAGAGATTTCGTTGCGCAAATACCGATGTTGGAAAAACAATATTTGAATGTTTAATAGGAACTGAAACTCCAAAAATTTCGTGCTTCGTTTTCAAAAACCTCGAAATCCCATGCTTGCGAGCTTTTTATATAGCTGTTGGGGTCGTGAACAAGAATTTTTCCGTCGGAATCAACGCCGACAAGCACAATGAAGTGTCCGACATCGGTAAAAGTGCCGGGACGCATACTTGCGATAATAAACGAGCCGTCTTTCAGGGCGGCTTTTATCGTTGTTTCCGACAAGGAAAGCTCTTTAACGTTAAGTCCGAAATAAGCAGCACCTGCTGTCATCAATTCCCAATCGGTTCCGACGTTTTCAACATAAAAGCCTCTGTCGGCGGAGAATTCGGCGACTGTAAGCGGGTTGATGTCGATTCTTCCCGTCAATCCGGCAACAACCATCGCCAAAGAAGTAGGACCGCAGCCGTTTATGGCGATAGGCGCGTCAACATATTCAGAATAACCCCACCGCTTATCCCATTGAACAAAATGAGGGATTTCTCCTGACGCGACGCCGTTTGATGTGTTTGCCATTGCGGGTATTCCATCGATATAATCCGCGACAAACCCAATCGTTTCTTCGTTGCGTTTAAGCAAATCCAAATATTGGTCGGGATAATCGTCTATGTTTGAAAATATCTTTTCAAGTGAGGCGACAGCTTCAACATCGTTTAAATTATCATATTTGTTTATAAGATCTTTAACAAAGCGTTCGTCTGCGGAAAGTATTTTTATGGGTGATTTAAAACCTCTGCTGATTAGTAAATAAACAACGACGGCGCAAAACATAAAAGCGATTGCGATCCGTCCATACCTTGGTTTGCGTTTTTGACGTCTCATTTTTCTTCTCCGTTCTCCGCTATAATCGGCAATTCAACTTCAAAAACAGTTCGTTCGGGTGAGCTTTCAACGCGAACGTGTCCCGAATGTGCTTCAATTATGCTCTTAACAATGGCAAGCCCAAGCCCTGTCCCGCCCGACGAATCAGAACGTGACTTGTCGCTTCTGTAAAATGTTTCAAAGATAAGAGATTGTTCTTCTTCGGGAATTTGGATACCATAGTTTATCACTTGAACAACCGCCGATTTCTCATTTGAAGAAAGATTAATGTCGATGAAATTTTCACAATCTGTGACACGCCCGTATTTAACGGCGTTGTTAAGCAAATTTTCTAAAACACGAGCCATAAATGCGCCGTCTGCCTCGACACAAACAGGGCGCTTGGCAAAACAAATTCTCGAAACAATTCCGTTTTCGTTGTAAAGAGGAATGAATTCCTCGTTTATTTGCTCGATTAAACAGCTCAAATCAATAGTTTTTTTATTAAGCTCGATTTTGCCGTAATTAAATTTTGCTATTTCAAACAAATCCTCGACCAACGTGTCAAGCTGACTTGCCTTATTATAGGCTATTTCGGCGTATCGGCGCAAAGCGTCCTCAGGAACCTGCACACCGTTAACGATAAGTTCAAGATAGCCCATTATGGAAGTAAGCGGCGTTCGCAAATCGTGTGTGACGGAAACAATCAGTCTGTCCTTGGATTTTTCGGCGAATGCACCTGCTTCAACTGCTTTTTTCAATTCCCGAGCAGCCGAATTGACATCGTGGGCGAGCATTCCTATTTCGTCATTCGAGGTAATGTCGATATTAACATCGAAATTTCCTTTTGAAATCGAAGAAATTCCATTTGAAACGTCCATAAGAGGCCGCGAATATTTTTTCGTTATCACCCAAAACAAAATGAGAAACAACGCAGTAAAGACGATCAAAAAGAATTGAAAATCGCCTATAGCACTGACTACTCGCCGTGCAAGATGAAGGGCACTTCCCGGTCTCGTGTGTGAGGAAACATAATAATCGCTTAAACTATAATAAAGGGCGAGTGTTATCGCAACCGAAACCAATATCACTTCCGCAAAAAGCAAAAGCATCTTTTTTCTGAATTTATTTATCAATTTTATACCCAACTCCCCAAACAGTTTTAATATAACGAGGATTTCTTCCGTTGTCCCCGAGCTTTTCCCGAATATGTCTGATGTGAACCATTATCGTGTTGTTAGAATTTTCCAGATATTTTTCTTTCCAAACGCTTGTGAAAATATCCTCGGCGGAAAAAACCTTGCCCAAATTCGAAACAAGCAAATATAAAATGTCAAATTCCATCGGCGTAAGATCGAGGGGCTTTCCGTAAAGCGAAACAGTATGCTCATTGCGGTCGATTATAAGCCCGCCTATTTCAATTTGCTCATCCTCGGTGTTTGAAGGATTAAGGTTAATAAACCTCCGAAGCTGTGCACGAACGCGTGCGGTCAGCTCAAGCGGGTGAAAGGGCTTTGCCACATAATCATCTGCCCCTGCGCTTAGCCCCGCGATTTTGTCGGAATAGGCGCTTTTTGCCGTCAGCATTATAATAGGAATATTAAACTTTGCCCGAATTTCGGCGCAAATATCAATGCCGTTGCTTTTGCCCGGAAGCATAATGTCGAGCAGCGCCAAAGAAATCCCGTGTTTATTTATTAAATGAAGAATATTCTCGGGTTCAAATCCGCTGCAAAGCTTAATGACATTATAGCCTGCGGCACGAAGGTGGATTTCGACAAGCTCGGCTATTTCCTTTTCGTCGTCAACGACAAGGATAGTGGGGGACTCTTTTTTGAAATTGTTTTCAGACATAATCAATCACACATCCATATAAAAGTTTATGATTCAAACATAAAGCAAATCGCGGGCGTTGTCAACAAGGATGGGAGTTTATTAATAAAAACTTTAGAATTGACTTTGGAAGATGGGAAATATATAATTTTATTAATAGTAGGGTGAAGGAATTGATAGGGGGGATTATAGGTTGAATTTAATGTTGACTGTAAGAGTCCATACGCATGATTTGACAAATTTATTAAATCGAGTATAATTCCTCGTAAGGGGGTGATGCATTGAGTTATTCAACGGATCTAAACGATCAACAGTGG
>JGI994J12354_10001358_pt1 | contig 24831 bp, 20 predicted proteins | sample IntmicLarv3ML3BL_FD_12354 | JGI IMG/M metagenome (IMG submission 12354)
CAGCGTATTATGGAGCTGCGGTTCGGGCTGTCCGGCGGCGACGAACGCACACAGAAGGATGTGGCGGATATGTTGGGTATATCGCAGTCGTATATATCCAGGCTGGAAAAACGCATTATTTTACGGCTCCGAAGAGAGATATTGAAGATGAGCTGACTCTTACATATACACATTGCGCAACAAAAAAACGACGAGCTTCCATTATGGAAAATCGTCGTTTTTTTGTTGGAATAACCTACTTGCCGATATTACTATTTAATTGCGTTCCATTCGTCTATAGCCGCCTTTGCTTCGCTCGCAAAAGCCTCTCTGTCTGCTTCAAACGCTGACATATCGCCTTCCGAAGCGCGATCAACAGCCTCTTGGAAGCTTGCAAGCGTGTTGAGTACATTTGCCGAAGCCATATTAATCTCTATATTACGCTCTGCGTTCTCATTGCTCTCATTCGCTATGCCACTGGTCGACGCAAGCGTCAGAGTATCCCACGCTGCAAGCAATTCAGCTTCCACAGCGCTGTATTCATTTGCCCATGCGGCGAAATCTTCCGGATTACCTGCCTCTACAGCGCCCACAAGCGATGCGAACTTGCCGTTAACGATGCCGTCAAACGCAGCTATAAATTCGCCTAACATTGTCTGGTACTCCTCTGTAGTTTGCGGCGCACCGCTAACAGGCGAAGTCGCAATCGGCTCCTGCGACGGACTTTGACTTTCTTCCGGTGCTTTGCTTCCGCATCCTGCAAGAACTGCCACCAGCATCAGTGATGCTAATACTAACGATAATAACTTTTTCATTTTTGTTTCTCCTTCTCTCTTTTGGCGCATAAAACGCTGTATCAAGTGTATTGTATCATATATGTTAACAGATTTCAATATAAATTTTCGTAAATGGACATTTTTTTCATAAAAAATTAGCTTCAATATGAAAAAACACTAAAAAAACTCGTATATCACAGCATAACTATGATATACGAGCGATATACAGTTCTATAAATTCCGCATCTGTTACTATTATTCAGCAATTGCCGCGTTCCAAGCCGCTATAGCCTCTTCTATGTCGCTTATAAACATCTCTTTTTCTTCTTCGAATTCTTCCACTTCTCCTGCGGATATATGACCAACTGCGTGCTCAAAATTTGCAAGCACTCCGAAAACATCGCTGGCTGCATTTGCAATTGCATAAAACTGCTCTTCTGTCTCTTCTGTAACCGCCGCTTCTATAGCATCCAGAAGCTCCCCTGTTGCATATATCTCATCTAAAACAGCAACAAGTTCCTCGCCCCATGCCACAAACTCTTCTTCGCTTTCGAGTGTCGGAAGTTTTTCTACAAGCACTGCAACTTCGCCATTAGCAATGGCATCGAACTCAACTTTAAACGCTTCAATCGCTTCGTCGTAATCAACCACTGCTGCGGGAGGCTCCGGAGACGGCGATACAACAGGCGATGCGCTTGGCGACGCCGAAGGGCTTTCCGATGGAGTTTCTGTTGAATCTTTGCTTCCGCATCCTGCAAGAACTGCCACCAACATCAGTGATGCCAGTACTAACGATAATACCTTTTTCATAAGTAATTCTCCTTTTCTTTTGGCGGTTTTCCGCCCACTTTTAAGTATTTACTATATATCTGCCCTGCACACTATCTGTCTGCAATCGGCACATAATCCTCGTGTTTTGCAACATTCTTATACGCGGGGCGTATAATTTTGCCTGCATTTATTAATTCTTCCATTCGGTGCGCGCTCCAGCCCACGATCCTCGCTATCGCGAAAATCGGCGTATACAGCTCCAACGGAAGGTTTAGCATACTGTATACAAACCCGCTGTAGAAGTCCACATTCGCGCTCACACCCTTGTATATCTTGCGCTCGCGTGCGATAACCTCAGGCGCGAGACGCTCGATCATCGAATACAGCTTGAACTCGTCATCTCTGCCCTTTTCCTTAGACAGACTCTCAACAAAACCCTTAAACACATTCGCACGCGGGTCGGACAGCGAATACACCGCATGACCCATACCGTAGATCAAGCCCGCTTTGTCGAACGCCTGCTTATTCAGCAGCTTTGTAAGGTAATCAACAACCTGCTCTTCGCTCGTCCAATCGCTTAACGTTTTCTTCATATCGTCTATCATCTGCACAACCTTGATATTCGCGCCGCCATGCTTCGGACCTTTGAGCGAACCAAGCGCCGCCGCGATAGCGGAGTATGTATCTGTGCCGGACGAAGACACCACGCGTGTTGTAAACGTGGAGTTATTGCCGCCGCCGTGCTCCGCGTGAAGCACAAGCGCAACGTCGAGTATTGTCGCCTCAAGCTCGGTATATTTGCTGTCCGGGCGAAGCATATACAATATATTCTCCGCTGTGGAAAGCTCGGGCTTCGGCGCGTGGATAAACAAGCTCTGTCCATCGTGATAATGGCTGTATGCCTGGTATCCGTATACAGACAGCAGCGGGAACAACGCAATTAACTGCAGCGACTGCCGAAGCACATTTGGCAGAGATATGTCGTTTGCCAGCTCGTCGTATGAATACAGCGTAAGTACACTTCTCGAAAGCGCGTTCATCATATCCGGGCTTGGCGCTTTCATTATAATATCGCGCACAAAGCTCGTCGGCAACGTTCTGTAACTCGCCAGAATATTGCTGAAATTTTTCAGTTCGTCCGCATTCGGCTGTTTGCCAAAAAGCAGAAGATAGCTTATTTCCTCGAAACCAAAGCGCTTTTCTTTTATAAAGCCTTGAACAATCTCTTCGATATCCACGCCGCGATAGAACAGCCTGCCCTCGCAAGGCACCATATCGCTGTCTACAACTGTGTATGAGCGAACCTCCGAGATATCTGTGAGTCCTGCCAAAACGCCTTTGCCGTTAATATCACGAAGCCCGCGCTTCACCTCGTATTTTCCGTATAGCTCAGGGTCGATGCTTCCGTTTTTGATACACAACTCGGTATACTTGTTGATATCCTCTGTAATCTCTGTAAACCTGTTCATATTCACGCCTCCCTTTCCGGTTTTGCTTGCACGCATCTTATTATAAGCGGTCGTTTATAGTGATATTATTATAATATAAACGCGGAGAATTTACAAGGCTTTATTTGATTCGTTAACATCCAAACGTTAACAATTAATAGTTCGTTCATAATTATTGCTTAGCCGATTGACAATAACGCATGAGCGTGATATTCTATTTACTATATTAATACACAAATACGGAAGGATGATTCAACAATGTTTAGATGTGGTTTAGCGGGCGCATGGCATGTACACTTCGACGAATATGCAACAGCCTTTGCGCAAAGGGAAAACTGCCTTATCACCTGTCTTTGGGACGACGATACAGAGCGCGGACATGCCGCAGCGGCAAAATATAACGCGGACTTCATTGCGGACTACGATGCCATGCTTCAGCGGGATGATGTGGACGGTATCATCGTGTGCAGCTCAACAAACCTGCATACTGACCTTATCATTAAAGCCGCCAACGCAAAAAAACATATATTTACCGAAAAGGTGCTTTGCTTCACCGAAGCAGACGCTGTGAAGGTTAAAAACGCTGTGGACGCAAGCGGCATAACGTTTTGTATATCCATGCCGAAGCTGAGCGACGCGCGTATCTCGTTCGCAAAAGACGCAATCGCAAACGGTATGCTGGGCGATGTGTATTACGCACGAATGCGCAACGCACACAACGGCTCTACCGATAATTGGCTGCCCGAATACTTCTACGACGCAACCCTCTGCGGCGGCGGCGCGATGATGGACCTTGGCGCACATTCGATGTATCTGCTCCCCTACCTTTTGGGCGCACCAAAGAGCGTTGCCTCAACCTTCACCGAAGCAACAGGACGCGGTATAGACGACAACTGTATATCGCTTATAGAATTCGGCAACGGCGCGATCGGATGCAGTGAAACGGGCTTTGTATCAAAATTCAGCCCGATGACGATAGAAATCAGCGGCTCACTCGGCACAATCATAATAGGCGGTCCGCACGATGAGATTATTTGCAACACAGACGGCGAATGGCGCACGCCCGACAATATGCCGGAAAAGCCGAAGATGCCAATAGACCAATGGGTCGATGCCGTACTGCACGGCGGCAATATCGCGTATGGCATAGACTACGCTGTGGCGCTTACTGTTATGATGGAAAAGGCTTATGAATCGTATCGCAACGGCAACAAGGTGCTGTTTTAGGCAAAATACGTTACAGGCGCATAATATTTTACAAAATATCAGCGGAAAATTTATTGATAAGGCGGACTGTGCGTGATACAATAAAACCATACTTCAGATTTATTTGATTCAGCTTTATTTGATATAGAAGGGATTGATTCTTATGGCAGAAAAAAGCCTACGTTTCGACACACTGCAAGTCCGCGCAGGTCAGACATACGATCCGACCACAGGCGCGGTAGCGGTGCCGATTTATATGACCAACGCATACCAATTTGAAAGCGCGCAGCACGCGGCGGACTTGTTTGACCTCAAGGTTCCGGGCAATATCTATACGCGCCTCGGCAATCCGACCTCTGCCGCGTTTGAAGAACGTATCAACGCGCTGGAAAGCGGCGTGGGCGCGCTTGCGACATCGTCGGGTCACGCGGCGGTTGTGCTTGCCCTGCAAAATATCGTCTTCGCGGGCGACAATATCGTGTCCGCATCCACGCTGTATGGCGGCACATATAACCTGTTCAGCAGTACGTTCCCGAAATATGGCATAACTGTTAAAATGGTCGACCCCGACGACCCGCAAAACTTCGCGGACGCGATCGACGAGCGGACAAAGGCGCTGTATATTGAGACCATCGGCAACCCGGGCATCAATCTTATCGATATTGAAGCTGTTGCGAAAATCGCACACGATAACGGCATCCCGCTTATCGCAGACACAACGTTTACAACGCCGTATCTTCTGCGCGCATTCGACCACGGCGTGGATATTTCTATATGTTCGGCAACAAAATTTCTCGGCGGTCACGGCACATGTATGGGCGGCGTAATTACCGACAGCGGCAAGTTCGACTGGACCGCAAGCGGCAAATTTGACTGTTTATCAAAGCCCGACCCAAGCTACCACGATATCGTATACACCGAGGCGTGCGGCGCGGCGGCATATATCACAAAGGCGCGCGTGCAGCTGATGCGCGACCTCGGCGGATGCCCAAGTCCGTTCAATTCGTTCCTGTTTTTGCAGGGTTTGGAAACGCTGTCTCTTCGTATGCGGCAACATGTTGACAATACGCGCAAAATCGTTGAATTTCTGTCGAACCATCCGGCTGTGGCATGGGTTAACTATCCTGAGCTGGAAGGTAATAAATACCACGAACTCGCGAAGAAGTATCTGCCAAAGGGCGCAGGCTCTATATTCACCTTCGGCATCAAGGGCGGTGTGGAAGCAGGTATTAAGTTTATTGAAAATGTGGCGCTCTTCTACCACGTGGCAAATCTGGCGGACGCGCGTTCGCTTGTGACACATCCCGCAAGCACCACGCATTCCCAGCTCGACGAAGCCGCTCAAAAGGCGGCGGGCGTTACGCCGGATATGATACGGCTGTCTGTCGGCATTGAGGACGCGCAGGATTTGATTGACGATTTGGATCGGGCGCTTTCACTATAGTAAACGATTGAATAGGCGGGGATTGAGCGAAATGAAGATTTTACTAAACAATAAAGCACAAAAAGCCATAGCTTCTATGGACAAACCTCTAAAGCAGCGCATACGCTCGGCGATAAATGGATTGACCAAGTTACCTCCTGTGGGCGATATAAAACCATTACAGGGTGTTTCTGATGGCAGTATGCGTCTGAGAGTAGGCAAATATAGGATTATTTACAGAAAATTAATTGATATCTCAGGCGAAATGGTGTATATTATAGATATAGGCAGTCGCGGCGACATTTACAAGTAGAGGAGGATTTTATTATGTCACCAGTATCTAAACAAATAGTAGATTTAGTTGATATGTTGCCGGAGCAAGACCAGCAGCTTGCTTATGAGTTGGTCAAAAAACTTGTATTGGCATGGGATCCGGATTTTACAAAGTTGACAGCGGCAGAAGCAGAACAATTGCAGCAATCCGAATTTGATATCGCAAATGGCAATGCGGTAAACTTCAACGATATTGACTGGGATTGATTAATCATGTGTTGCAGAGCATATAATCATAGGGGCGGACCCTGTGTCCGCCTTTAAACTTCAAAAATCTGCAGGAGGAGCAATACCATGCTTACACATAAAGGCACTCGTGACATACACACGGCAAGGCTGCACCTGCGCAGATACCGTATGGAGGATGCGGAAGATATATTTAGAAATTACGCCACCGACGAAAGGGTTACGAAATTTCTTTCGTGGACACCATATAGCGATATCAAGACGTTGAAAGGGTTTATTTCCGATTGCATAGCAAGCTATTCGTATGACAATTACAGCTGGGTTATCGAATACGAGAATCAAGTAATAGGCGGCATTGCCGCCATAAAAACAGATGAAAAAAACGAATCGTGCGAGATTGGCTACTGTATTGGCTATGATTTTTGGAAGATGGGCATCACGACTGAAGCGCTTTCAAGCGTTATTCATTACTTGTTCACCGAAGTTGGTTTTCACAGGGTATTTGCAAAACACGATGTTGAAAATCCCGCTTCGGGCAAGATTATGCAAAAGTGCGGTATGGTGTATGAGGGTCGACTACGAGATTATTATCTGCGGCATGACGGAACGTTTGGTGATTCGTTGGTTTATGGCATTTTGAATGGTGAATAAAACAAAAATCCTTTGCAAACGTATAATCTGCAAAGGATTTTTTCATTTATATACGGAATATCAATGACGCCATACCCTACTGTCAACTGTTTACTCTAAACTACTTTACTCCGCTACTATCTCTGCACTCTACCCGATCCATCGCCCTTCATCAGCGCCTTTACTTCATCCGCCGATACCAAGTTAAAGTCGCCCTCTATCGAATGCTTCAAGCACGACGCCGCAACCGCGAAGTTGATGGTGTCCTGCATAGAATAATCCGACAGGAATCCGTATATCAAGCCGCCGCCGAAGCTGTCGCCGCCGCCCACGCGGTCTACGATCGTGATATTGTACTTGCTCGATTTATAGAACGCCTTGCCGTCGTACAGCATTCCCGCCCAGTTATTTACCGACGCGGAGATGCTCTCGCGCAATGTGATTGCCACATATTTGATGCCGAAACGCTCCACCAGCTGACGACATACGTCCTGATATCCCGCATCACTCAGCTCGCCGCCCGTGATATCTGTGCCGGTCGCGTGTATGCCGAATACCTTCTCCGAATCCTCTTCGTTCGCGATAAGCACGTCCACATACTGCATCAGCTCGCCCATAACCTGTCCCGCTTTTTCGGTACTCCAAAGCTTTTTGCGGTAATTCAAATCGCAGCTCACCATAACGCCCTTCGCCTTCGCCGCTTTACACGCCTCTAAGCACAACGCCGCACTGTCATCCGAAAGCGCAGGCGTGATGCCTGTAAAATGGAACCATTCCGCACCGTCGAATATTGCGTTCCAGTCGAAATCAGCCGATTCCGCCGTCGCGATAGACGAATGCGCGCGGTCGTAAACCACGTTCGATGCCCTTTGCGACGCGCCCTTTTCCAGGAAGTATATGCCCAATCTCTCGCCGCCGCGCGCGATATACTGCGTGTCTACCGCATACTTTCTAAGCTCCGCGATACATGCGTCGCCGATGGGATTCTTCGGTATCTTCGTTACGAACTTCGCGTCGTATCCGTAGTTTGCAAGCGATACAGCCACATTAGCCTCGCCGCCGCCGAACGTCATTTCAAGCGAAGTCGCCTGTACAAAACGCTGGAATGTCGGCGTTTGCAGCCTGAGCATGATCTCGCCGAATGTAATTACTTTTTTCATAATATATGTCCATCCTTTTTTTGTGTATTATATGGGGTTTACGAGAAACGGACGCCCGCAAGGGTCGCCCCTACATGTTATTTCGCCCGCGCCGCCTTAATCTTTTCAATAAATTCCTTACCCAAACGCGTGATGCTTGCATAATCGCCGGTTTTCGCGCCCGCTGTAAGGCTTCCGCCCACACCAACTGCAACTGCGCCCGCCTTTATCCATTTATCCACATTATCCACGTCAACGCCGCCTGTAGGCATAATCTTCGCATACGGCAATGGTCCGCGCACAGCCTTAATCATCTGCGGTCCGGCAATATCGCCCGGGAACAGCTTGATGATATCCGCACCCGCTTCCATAGCAGTCACAGCCTCGGTTATAGTCATAACGCCCGGCATACACGGCACACGGTAGCGGTTGCAAAGCTTGATTGTGTCGATATTCAAGTATGGGCTAACAATATATTGCGAACCCGAAAGTATCGCAATTCTTGCGGTTTCGGGGTCGAGCACTGTGCCCGCGCCCAGTATGATTTGGTCTGCGCTGTAACTGAGCGCAATCTCCTCAATAACCTTGTGCGCCATCGGCACTGTGAAGGTCATCTCTATCGCCGCTATGCCCGCTTCTATACACGCCTCTGTGATTCTCTTTGCCTGGTCGCCTGATTCCGCACGTACAACCGCAACCAGCCCGACCTCCTTGATTTTAGATATTACCATTTCCTTATCCATATATATCATCCCTTTCTGTTGTATGCACCATAGTAATTTTAATACTAAACACTGATTAAAAGGTCGATAAAATAGAGCGATGCGTTCTTTAAGAAGAACGCGCTTTGAACGATAATTTTATCGCTTCTTTTAACAGTGTTTAGTATAATATAATTTTGCGGCAAAGTCAACATTGCGGCGGGATTTTTTCACTACGCACGTCTTTTTGCCTTTTTCACCATACATCTTACAGCATCTAACACCATCCCATAAAACGCCATTGTTAAGACAGAGGCTATATACCAATAAATTGATATGCTCCCTTCAATCGTTGCGCATTTCACCGCAATGCCGGAGTTCACAAATGTGTTTGCGGCATCGCTACTCGACAGTAAATTCAGAATTGGGTTGAATCCTATCAGTATTATGTTCTTGGAGTCCTGCCCTATCTGGTGCAGTATAATACATAATGCGCTCGCCGCAAGAAACCAAAAAGTGAACGACTTAACTATTTTTTTCATGTTCTTGCCCTCTTTTCATCGTGTGATTATAATTTTTCCACAACTATATTATACCTCATTTTTTGATAAAAGCAAATGAATAATAAAAAAAGCACCATCCTCAGATGGTACTTTTTTGGAGCGGGTGATGGGAATCGAACCCACGCTATCAGCTTGGAAGGCTGGAATTCTACCATTGAACTACACCCGCGCAGAGCAGTTTTCTTATCAACTAACCTATACGATTATAGCAATAATCATCTGATTTGTCAATACTTTTTTTGGATTGGAACGATATTTTTTGCGGAATTCGGCTGCGGCATCAAAATCACTTTGCCCCCGCCTTGACATTTCGCCTAAACTTTAATATACTTCCTATATAATAGTATTCATCAATTGAGTATAACAAAAAGGAGATTCTTTTGAAAAAAATTCTTGCAAACTTTAAAGGTTGTTACAAAGAAATAATCCTCGGACCGCTGTTCAAACTGCTTGAGGCGGTGCTTGAGCTGTTTGTGCCGCTTGTGATGGCAAATATCATCGACATCGGCATATATAACGGCGATACCGACTATGTCATTCGGCATGGCCTCTTGCTGTTTCTGATTGCGGCGCTGGGTATGGGTATGGCAATGGTCTGCCAATACTATGCTATCGTTGTGAGCGGACGGTTTGGGCGCCGCCTGCGCAATCAGCTTTACAATCACGTTATGAAGCTTTCCGGCAAGGATATAAACAAGGCAGAGGCGCCGCGGCTTATCACTATACTCACAAACGATGTGGGATATATGCAAACAGGCGTAAATATGGCGATACGGCTTGCCACACGCGCACCGTTTTTGGCGGTCGGAAGTATTGTTATGGCGCTTACGCTGAACCTACAGATAGGGCTTATATTCCTGATAAGCACACCGCTTATCATCGCCGTTTTGTATTTTATTATGAAGTCCACCCTGCCCGATTATGGGCGTGTTCAGGCGGGGCAAGATAGGCTCTCGCTTCTCGCAGGCGAAAACCTGGCCGGTGTACGCGTGATACGTGCGTTTGGGCGGCAGAATCAGGAATCCGCTGATATGGAAGACGCATCGAACAAGCTAACCGCACTGACTGTGCGAGTGGGCAAGGTTTCTATGTCGCTCAATCCGATTACCACTTTTATCGTAAACATCGCCATTATATGCATTATATGGTTTGGCGCGCATCTCACTTTGGCGGGTCAAACTGTACCCGGCGAGATTATCGCACTCGTGAGTTATATGACGCAAACCCTTCTTGCGCTGATTGTTATCGCCAATATCCTTGTGCTGTTTACCCGCGCTATCGCAAGCGCAAGAAGGGTTGCAGAAGTGTTGGATATTGAACCCTCTATTAAAACAGATGGCGACGCATCTGCTGTTAGTAAGATAGGCGAAATAATCCGCTTCGACCGCGTTTCGTTTGCGTATCACCACGGCTCCGGCAATGCGCTGGAGGATATCAGCTTCAGCATATCCGCAGGGCAAACAGTGGGTATCATAGGCGGCACAGGCAGCGGCAAGACCACCCTCATAAACCTTATTATGCGGCATTTCGATGCCGACCGTGGCGAGATATCTATTGGCGGGCGCAGCATTACGAGTGTAGACCTGCAATCGCTTCGTTCTCTCATAGGGCTTGTGCCGCAAAGGACAACACTGTTTAGCGGCACTGTGCGGTATAACCTGCAAATGTCGGCGCCCGACGCACTCGATGAACAGCTGTGGCACGCTTTAGAAACAGCACAAGCCGCCGATTTTGTGCGCAATATGCCGGGTGGGCTTGATGCTGTACTTGAGGAAAACGGCAAAAACCTATCCGGCGGCCAGCGACAACGCCTAGCTATCGCGCGGGCATTGGTGCGTCGCCCGCAGATACTGATTTTAGACGACTCCGCATCGGCGTTGGATTACAATACCGACGCCGCATTGCGCGCCGCGTTAGACAGCGAAATGACGCAAAATCCCGGCATGACTACGCTGATTATAGGTCAGCGTGCCGTATCACTGCGCAGTGCAGATATCATTCTTGTGCTTGATAACGGGCGACTGGTTGGGCGCGGCACACACGATGAATTGCTGGAAAACGATGCGGTATACAGGGAGATATGCGTATCGCAGGAGAATTTATAGGAAGGATTACCCCACTATGACAAAAACAATAATGCGTCAACTATATAAATATCTGCGCAAATACAGGGCATTGCTGATATTCGCGCTTGCGGCGGCGATTATAAGTGTGCCGCTCGGGCTTCTTTCGCCTGTGCTTATCGGCCGCGCAGTCGACATTATCGCAAGCCGCGACGGCATCGATTTTGCCGCCCTGGCGCATACACTGATGTTGCTTGCGCTTACCGCCGCCATCTCCGCCATACTCACATGGGCGATGAACCTGTTGGCGCGCAAAGCCTCCGCTCGTGCAGCACAGGATTTGCGGACAGAGGCGTTTGAGCAAATAAACCGCGCGCCGTTTTCACTGCTAGACACAAAACGCCACGGCGATATCGTGAGCCGCCTTGTCAACGACACAGACGCTGTTTCGGAAGGTTTGCTGCAAACGATTTCGCAGCTTGTGCCGGGCATCGTCACCGTTATTACCACTATTGTCCTTATGTGTATGCTGAATATCTGGATCGCGCTGGCGGTTATCGTGGTTACACCGCTCTCCATCTTTTTTGCTCGATTCATCGGTTTGCGTACAAACAAACATTTTTTGCGTCAATCGCAGGCGCAAGGCAAGATTTCCGCATTCGCAAGCGAGATGGTGGGCAATCAGCCGCTGATCACCGCGCTTGGCTATCAAGACCAATCTGCCACAGAGTTCGCCGCATTGGCAGACGATTACTACGACGCAAACTTCAAGGCGACGCTTTATTCCAGCGTTGTAAACCCCGGCACACGCTTTGTAAACGCGATTGTATACGGCGCGGTTGGCGTATTCGGCGCAATGTATGCGATAGCCGGCGGCATTTCCATCGGCAGTTTGTCCGCATTTTTGGCGTATGCAAACCAATATACACGCCCCTTCAACGAGATAACCGCTGTACTAACACAGATGCAGGCGGCAATCGCCAGCGCGGAGCGCATCTTCGAAATTATCCACTGGGAGTCCGATTCGCCCGACGATATTGATGCGAAAGCTCCTGCGCATAGCGATGGGCATGTACAAGCACGCAACGTATATTTTTCATACAACAGAAAAAAGCCGCTGATACAGGATTTCAGCCTGGATGCAAAGCCCGGTATGCGTATTGCGGTGGTGGGACCCACAGGATGCGGCAAGACAACACTGATAAACCTGCTGATGCGGTTTTACGATGTGGACAGCGGCAAGATATTGGTTGACAATACGCCGATTACGCGTATTCGGCGCGATAATCTGCGCAGTTTATACGGCATGGTATTGCAAGATACATGGCTGAAGCATGCTACGATACGCGAAAACATTGCATATGCTCACCCCGATGCGGCGATGGATGATGTGATTGCCGCCGCAAAATCCGCTATGATTCACAATTTTGTACTGCAGCTGCCGCAGGGGTATGATACTATGGTAGAAAACGGCGGCGAAAACTTTTCAGCCGGACAGCGCCAGCTCCTCTGCATCGCCCGCATTATGCTGGCTAAGCCGGATATGCTCATCTTGGACGAGGCAACCTCCAGTATAGACACGCGTACAGAGCTTACGATACAGCGTGCGCTCGAACGCCTGATGCATGGGCGGACCAGCTTTATAGTGGCACACCGACTATCAACAGTGCGTGGAGCAGATTTGATTTTAGTAATGAATTTGGGGCAGATTGTGGAGCGTGGTACACACGAAGAGTTGATAAAATATGGTGGGGTTTATGCGAGTATGTATCGTCGAGGTGGGGATGATGATTAGATAAAAATATGCCACCTGTGGGCGATATCTTAACGAATAATGAAAAGTGAATAATACAAAAAGCGCCATCCGCAGATGGCGCTTTTTGGTGCCCGAGACCGGGGTCGAACCGGTACGAAGTATTAGTTCGCAGGATTTTAAGTCCTGTGCGTCTGCCAATTCCGCCACTCGGGCATACTCCATTTTTTCCAAAGTACCTAGTAATTCTAACATATATCTATGTTCAGGTCAATATATTTTTTTGCAAAATCATAAAATTTCTGAATATACAATAATACAACCTCCGGCTTAAACCGGAGGTTGTCTGCTAATAATAGTATTACTATTGTTTGTTCAATTCTTTTACATATCTGTCATAAGCTGCTTGCTGTATATCTCTAAGCTCGCTCAGACTCATAGCTTCGATTCCGCTCAGGAAGCTGTCCCAACCGTCTTCTACTTTTTCTTCGCCTATGAACCAAGTCATTTCTCTTTCTCTAACATAGTTGAACAATGCGTCGCCCTTTGCAGCCAAAACTTTTTCTTCTGCTTCTGTGTATGTCAGTTTCGGGAAACCTGCGATACAGTAGTTGTTATCGTTATACATCTCGTAACCGGCTCTGCTCTGCGGTCTCATAACTGCAAGCTCAGCGTCGATCATCATTTGCGCGCCGATTTCAGCCTGACCTCTGTTTCTTAGATATGTAGGAGCACCGTCCGGAGCATTAAGAACTGCATCTGTCGGAACAGGATTTCCTTCTGCATCAATTGTGTAGTCAGTACCTTCTATACCATAAGAATACAGAAGCTGACCCTGCTTTGTGAACCAGAAGTTAAGATAACGTATAGCCAATATCGCATTTTCACAATCTACAGATATGCCCCAGCCTTCGCCGGACAATTGCTGTCTTGAATACATTTCCTTAACGTTACCTTTTGCATCTGCCGGAGGAGCGATAGCTATCAATTCAAAACCGTCGATTGAGCTTGCAAGGCTGTTGAATGCGCCTGTGGAGCTAAACCAGTCATGAGTAGAACCACCCAGGTTGTCGCCAAACAAGATATCTCTCGATTTCTGACCGCGTGTGAATATTTCAGGATCGATGATGCCTTCTTCATACCATTTAGCGATATCTGTAATCGCATTTTTGTATTCAGGTGTCACTTTACCATAGTAAACTTTGCCGTCTTTGTCTACGCCCCAGTAGTCAGTTTCCAAGCCCCAAAGCTGCGACAAGCCGTCGATGCTTGCATTACGATCAAGGAACGGAACTTCGTCTTTTATGCCGTTGCCATTAGGATCCTGATCTCTGAATGCCTTCAATACTGTGTAATACTCATCAAGTGTTGTAGGTATTTCAAGACCCAGCTTATCCAACCAGTCTTTTCTGATAAAGAAACCAACCGAAGGAGTACCCTGGAAGGAGTTTGGTATGTAGTACAAGTTACCATCGGAAGCTACGCTGCCTGCTCTAGCCCACGGATTTTCATCCAAGAACTTCTTGATGTCAGGAGCATACTGATCGATAAGATCATCCAACGGAATCATAGCTTCTTCAAGAACGCCTGCTGTGTTAAGCTGTGTTTTATTACCATAAATGATATCCGGAAGCGGACTATTTGCCATCATGATAGTAAACTCTTGTGCACCATCTGTGCTTGCTGTGTTTGCTGTACCTTTAAGCGATACGTTTGTAAACTCAGCTGCGCCGCCTTCTTTACCGTAGATTACCCAGTTGTCGTTCATAGCACCCCAAGGACCTTTGTGCATGAATATAGTAAGCTCTTCAGGGTTTTCTGGTGGCCATGGTTGATTTGGATCGCCCCAGCTTCCATTACCGCCTGCCTGATTATTTGCACATCCTGCTAACATACCCACTGCAAGGAATGCAGCTACCACTACTGCTAAAAATCTAAATTTGCGCATTTCTTTTTTCCACCTTTCTTAATCTTAAAATTTTAAATATATTAATTATAATATATCCCTGTTGTAAAAAACTGCATGACTCGCCTTTTGAAACTTAAAAACACGAAAGATTTCATATATATATTACCTCAATGTGTACGGTAAGTAAATAATCAAAATATTAGATATGTGTCAGTTCTTTAGATAATCTCACTTTTTTTATTATCTTTATTTTTTATTAGTTACATTTTTTTCGTTACACACGTTGCTTTCACCACATATTCCCATATGCGGCTATTTTTTAAGCTCAAATTCACAAAAAGCCAAATCCGCTTCGGTATTAACACCATAAATTTCTGTGCTGCTGTTGATGGTATGACTTGCAACCTTCTTGCCCTGCGCTATAAAAATCTTCGGCATATCTGTAAGATAATACTCACCTTGAGCGTTATCATTCTTTATCTGCGCCAGTCCCTCAAACAAGAGCTTCGATTCAAACACATATATACCAACATTTAGCTCTGTAATCGCCTTTTGCTGCGGCGTACAGTCCTTATCCTCCACAATATCGACCACATCGCCCGCTGCATTGCGTACGATCCTGCCGTATGCAGGAGGGTTTTCCAACTCCGCAGTCAGCAATGTGCAATCGGCGCCACTTTGGACATGTTTTTCTATCACAGCTTGGTATGTCTCCTTCTTGAACAACGGCATGTCACCATATAACACCAAAACATCGCCATCGTAATCTTCAAACCATTCCGCCGCCGATGCCACTGCATGTCCTGTGCCTTTCTGCTCATGCTGAACGCTATACCTATACTCTGCGCCCATCTTTTCCATAACCTTCTCGCGCATATACCCTACCACTACTACAATATCCTGTTTTTCAATGAAGTCAATACTATCCAGCACATAGCCGATAAGCGGTTTGCCGTTTGCCTCGCGCAGCACCTTCGGAAGATTTGACGTTTCACTTTGGAGCCGCTTGCCCATACCTGCCGCTAAAACAATCGCTTTCATATAGTACTATCATCCCTTCTTATTTTGTATTTATTGTATCATAAAATTCGGAAAATCCGAAGGATTTTTAATGGCGCGGCAACTAATTTACGAATTAGAATACATTCCGATGCGCCTATTATATCATATCAACTTCAAAATGTCTTTATGTTTTTACAAAATCACAAAATTAATTTTATACTGCCTATTATCGCAAAATCGCAACTCTGCAAGCGCAAAAAACACCCACTTCTTTGCAGAAGCGGGTGTTTAATATTAAATCTAATGTGCAATCAACAATTAGTATTTAAAGATTACAAGACCTCTTGGGTTGTTGGCTCTCAACTGTAAGAGTACCAAACTTGGCTTTGCAGATGTCTGTGTATACAAGTCTGTAACTTTACCTGTTGTAACAGGGTTAGATGCCTTGCTCGGATCAAATACCATAATCTTGAATCCGCTTGCAGTGTACAACTTACATGTGTTTTCATCCCAAGTAGGTACTAAGAACGAACCACTGTTGTCAAGGCTGCCTTGAGGATACTCTTGCAAGAACATCAAGCTGCCATCTTTGATATCGTTAACCATACCCATATGGAATCCACGCCATTCAATAACGGTACCTTCACTATCTTGTCTGAAGATTTTCTCTTCATAAAGGAATAGACTTCTTGCCACAGAAATATTGCCGTCACCATCTTTTACATATCTGATTGTGTCACCCGGCAATACTATGTTAAGAGGTGCTATTGCATTGCCTGAAGCATCTGTAACGACACGACCTGCTGCAGGTTTCGCCGACGGACCACCTACTGCTAATGTATCTAGAACGACACCCTTATACAAACCACCTGTTAAATCAGCATAGTAATCCGTATTAACAGTTTCTTGTTTTGGTGCGCCTTCCATCATACCATAAATCTTGATGGTTTCTTCGCCTTCATCATCTAAACATTTTACTACATTGCTAACAACTAGCATCTGTATATCATGGTTAGCACCAGCATCCGGGAATACAGAAACAACACCCTTACTCTTGATAACAAGGAATTCAACTTTATAAGCATCCGGATCTGTTACATACATCTGTACGTTGTGTACGTCAGCATCCGCTCCGCTGTTTGGCATAGTAGAACCTCTTTGTGCCTTATAGTTCTTTACCAACTTCGCATTTGCTACAGATTCAGGAATTGTTATAACCTGTGCTGTCGGCAACAATGGATGTGTTCCGCCAAGCAATGTGCTGCCTGAATTATAACCCACAGATGCGAATTTATCGTTGTCACCCTTATACTGCAATGTGTAAGCGCTTTCTTTCGCACCGCGACGTACAGTATCTATGTAATTAACCTTACCGTCTGCATCTGTTTTGTACAACAGTGCGATGTATTTGCTGCTGTCGCTGTACAATCTGGATTTGATGGTTGCAGAACCTACTACTTGTGTGTATGCAACTGCCGCATCCAATTCAGCTACTGCAGTCTCTGCATTTTTGCAAGTTTCGCCATCGATCTTAACTCTGTTTGACAGTTCCAAATCTACAATATCACCATCAAAGTAAACTCTTATCATAGCGCTATCTGTGCTTCTGCCAATTTGGTAATCCTGCAGGATAGCAAAGTTAGTACCTGACTGAGCCAAAACCTTAGCATCTGCAATCTTGCCAAATGCGTCAATGTAGAATGTGTATTCATCACCCGGTGCAATCTTAATTGCGCCTGTTGATGTTGTGATTGTGCTGATAAATTTAGGTGTAAGCTCATAGTATTCACCATCAACTATAAACGTATACTCATCGTTGCTGTAGTCGATTCCGTCTACTACGCCTTCAGCAGTTTCATCCGATACGATAACTTTGAACATCTTGCGTGCGTTAGTATCTTCGCTTGCAGCGATAGAAACAACGCTGTCCTTCTCGATATCGCTAAATTCCAGTTCGTTGCCGTCTACATCTGTGATAGACACAAACACATTAGGATCTTCAATATCTAAAGTTATACTCTTAGACGAAATTTTATCTGTAAGAATATAGTTTTCTTCATCAATGTTCTGAACGATATAGTTTTCGTATGCTGTTACGTATACAAAATCCATTACGCCATCGCCATTGTTGTCTACAAACATACAGTTACCTTCATCTGCACTGTTGATGAGTGTGATGAAATCAGAGCCTGTATAAACACCATTAAAGATTACATCCGGTGTGTCAGAAATGTTAATAACTCTTGTGCGGTTATCATTTTCTCTGTCATTCCAGTAGTTTACTTTTTTAGTTGTCGAGCTCGACTCGATATCTGATATGTCAACTGTGATTACTGTGTTTCTGTTATCCAGTACTTCGTAACCAAGAACGATCAGATCGCTGTCTTCATCATTAGGATCTACTTTGAGGTAATGTACTCTTACGTACTTACCAAGCTGGTCAGCTATATCAGTATCGCCTGCAAGCATGTACTCAGTCGTTTTATTAGTGATTGCAACAGCGTTCTTGCGCAATGTGCTTTCGCCCATCATACCTGTCGCTTCGTTTGATGTTACAAGACCCGAAAATGTATGTACGTTATGCTTAAGTGTAAGAAGGTTTTCGCCATATATCGTGTTGTATGTGGTTTCAACACCCGTCTTATAAATTTGAAGCATATCTACTTTGAGTGCATTGAATACGATTATAGCAGCTGTACCTCTGTCGATAGGCTGATCCAGATCGATATTGCCAACGCCTTTGAGCAGACCGATATCGCTGGATATCATTCTGTAACCTACAGGGTAGCCGCCCTGCAACTCAGCTTTAACATTGTAGTTCGTTGCGTATGTCATAAGCTTGAGCGCCTGCATGCCTGTAACTTTGTCGTCCGGACCAAATGTTCCGTCGCCATAGCCTTTGATAGCACCTGCGCTTACACCAAGCTCAATTGCCGGTGCAAATATGCTGTCGGTAGGAACGTCTGTAAAAGTACCAACCGGTGTGTATGCGCCCACCGCATCGTCAAGACGCATTGTCTTCATTAAAATCTGTGCAAATTCGCCTCTTGTGATATCTGCGTCATAGTTGAAGTTTGTGCCATCACCTGACATGATATCCAAAGCGCTAAGCAGTCCCACTGCTTCTTCGTATTTTGTGCCGACAACATCTTGTGGAATCGGCGCAGCTCCCACTGCGGTGAATTGTAACATAAGTATTGCCACAACCAACAGTGATGCTATACGTTTTAGATTGCTCATTAGTTTTCCTCCTTTAAATTAACTTAATAGTGTATTATTAAATTATAATAACCCAATGTAATACTGCTTTGCGCAAGCTTTTATATAAATCTCGCGCCTTATCGGCATAGCCGCCGAAACTTGTATAAATTGTGTACAAACCACAATATCGCTAATTATATACGAAGTATGGAGAGTTGTCAAGATTGATATTGATTATTTTTCTACAATATTTTTTTATATTACTAAAACATCAACAATTTCACTTGCACAATCTCGTTTTGCATACGCGATATAACCTCGCTATATTACAGCATAGGTATATTATAGCGCGTATTTACAAATTAATCAATACATTCTTAATATTTTTTTTGTTACAATCATATTATATTTTTCCCAAAACATGAATTTAATAACTATGATCAGACTGTATTGCTTGTGCCTCAACAAATTGAACGTGCAGATAGCCCATGTGCTGCGCGTTATAACACGCATACATATTACCAGTACGAAATACGTTTGTAAATAGGCATTTTTTTTGAATCATTGCATATTTTTCGTTAATGCCGTATTGTAACATTCCCTTATTCGTATTGTATTACTTTTGTAATATAAACAAACCATTTACGATTGCGGCATTTTTGCAAAAACTATAGACCACTTTCTATTTATATGTTATAATGAGTCCGCAGACGAATTTCAAGATGATAACATTATTTCTCGCGCCCGCAGGCGCAATATAATCAAAATCATGTTATAATCTACTTCCAAAAACTATTTACTGAAAAGGAATGAATATTATGAAACCATTTGACCAGAGCTTTATCTCCGATTGCCTGGGCGCAATCCAAAAACGTCAGCCCGATTTTAACAACATACTTAAGGTTTTAGACCGCAAGGTTCCTTCCCGCAACACCCTGTTTGAGTTTTTTCTGAACCACGACCTAAACATGTTCCTGGCAGGGCGCGAAACTGCGCCGGCAAACGATACTGAATATGTGCAGATGGAGATCGACGCATTCCGTAACGCGGGCTATGACTACTGCACATGCCCCGCATCGGGGTTCCATTTTCCGAGAAAAGCGAGCAACCATGGGCAGAAAAGTATGTCTGTCAACTCCGATGTTATGATTTGGGATGAGGCGAGCTACAACGAATATGAGTGGCTTAATCCCGAAGACTTCGACTACACCAGGCTCAGCAAAGCACAGCTGCACGACGGCATGAAGTTTATTTCCCAAGGTCCGGGCGGTGTTTTGGAAAACGTTACCTTCCTGATTGGCTACAACAACCTCTGCTTCCTGATTGCCGACGAACCGGATTTGGTGCAGCAGGTGTTCGACGATGTAGGCAGCAGGCTTGTGAAATACTACGAGCTTGCAGGTCAGCTGGACTGCGTTGGCGCGCTTATCTCCAACGACGACTGGGGCTTCAACACACAAACCATGCTTTCGCTCGACGATATGCGCAAGTATGTGTTCCCGTGGCATAAAAAGATTGTTGAAACCATACATGCCGCCGGCAAACCGGCAATACTGCATTCCTGCGGCTTCTTCGGCGATATAATAGACGACATGGTAGACATGGGCTTCAACGGACGGCACTCTTACGAAGACAAGATTATACCTGTTGAGGAAGCATACGACAAATACCACGACAAGTTCGCGATTCTCGGCGGTATCGACCTCGACTTCGTATGCCGCAAAACGCCGAAAGAGGTGTATGACCGCGCGTGCGGCTTGTTCGAAAAGTCTGCCTCCGCAGGCGGGTATGCCCTCGGCTCCGGCAACTCTATTCCGGACTATACGCCGACCGAGAACTATATTGCTATGATTTCTGCGGCGATGATGAATTAGAGTTTCTACCTATTATATAATAGGATTAAACAAAACAACCCGGCTATTCGCAAAATGAATAGCCGGGTTATATTTTTGCTATATACGCCGCTCCTAGCGAATCTGCCCATTCCCGTATATGATATATTTAATCGTAGTCAATTCCTTCAGCCCCATCGGACCGCGTGCGTGAATCTTCTGGTTGCTTATGCCAATCTCCGCGCCGAATCCGAACTCGTTGCCGTCTGTAAAACGTGTTGACGCGTTTACATACACCGCCGCGGCGTCTACCTGCTGCAAAAACTTCTGCGCCTTTGCGTAGCTGTTGGTAACAATCGCCTCGGAATGCTTGGTGTTATACTTGTTGATATGCGCAATCGCCTCATCTATACCGTTTACAACCTTCACCGCAATGATATAGTCGTTATATTCCGTGTAGAAGTCCTCTTCGTCGGCGGGTTTCACATTGGCTTCAACGCTGCATATATCCTGCGTTTTCTTGCATCCGCGCACCTCTACACCCTTTTTCACCAATTTCTGCACCGCAAGCGGTATAAATTCCTTCGCAATCGGCTCGTCTACCAGCAGCGTTTCGGCGGCATTACACACCGACGGACGGCTCACCTTCGCGTTTATAAGGATATCCATCGCCATCTGGCTGTCGCTGTCGCTGTCTACATAAACATGGCAGTTGCCTGTACCCGTTTCAATAACCGGCACTGTCGCCGTCTGCACCACAGTCTTGATCAGCCCCGCTCCGCCGCGCGGTATCAATACGTCTATATACCCATTGAGTTTCATCATCTCCGCCGCTGTTTCTCGTGAGGTGTCGTGTATCAGGCACATGCTGTTTGGGTCAAGCCCTGCGCTCTCAACCGCACCGCGCATAATATCCATCAACGCGATATTGGAGTGTATCGCCTCGCTTCCGCCGCGCAGTATTACCGCATTACCGGATTTTAGGCACAGCACCGCCGCGTCCACTGTCACATTCGGGCGGGACTCGTATATAATGCCGATTACGCCCAACGGCACACGCTGCTGCCCAATGGTAAGCCCGTTTGGACGCTTCCACATCGCAACAACCTCGCCCACAGGGTCGGTTAGGCTTATAACCTCGCGCACAGCGTCGGCAATACCCTGCACTCTGTCCGGTGTAAGCGTTAGGCGGTCCAGCATCGCCGCTTCCATCCCCTTTGCTTTCGCCTTTTCAATATCCATATTGTTCGCCGCAATAATGCTGTCTGTGTTGTTAATCAGCGCCTGCGCGATCGCCTCCAGCGCCGCATCCTTTTCGGCGGAAGATACACCCGTCAGCTTATATGATGCCTCTTTCGCATTCTGCGCCATAGTAATCAGCTCGTTCATACCGTTTCCTCCTCACACGATTCATTTTCTGATTATCTGCCTATTAAATCATACCATCCAGCGGGTTCGCCTGGAGTGTATAGGCGTCAAGCCCTGTCGGCGCTGTGATTGTAACATTGTTTAAAGCTGTCACATCGCCTTTTGAAGTAACCTCAAACATAGCGGTTTCGCCCATCATGCTCGCCGACACAGTAAATTTGAAAACAACGCTTTTTGTAATCATGTCTTTGTCTATCACAACATCGAACTCGATATCGCCCACTGTTTCCAGCAAGTCCAACGCATCCGCATTAGGCATCATTTTTTCCATAAGCTCGGTAACCCCTTCTCCGCCCAGCTTAAACGAGATGACTGTATCACTGCCGTTCTTAGAAACAGACGAACTTCTTACTGCCGACTCATTAAACATCAAATTCATCATATTATTACTTTGCGACATCATCTGCTCTACATCCATCTGTATCTTCATCTTTTGACCCAGCATATCGTAGTAAGCATACCCATCGCGGTAATATATCAGCATATCGGTGCTTACCATGCCGGACATCGCCATATTCATATCCATCTCTATGTCTTGCTCCGAATGCTTTATCATCTTCATATTGCCATCGACTTTTATGTTGCCCATATTACTTCCGTTAATAATGATTGCTTCATCCACAACCATAGTCATTTCCATAGAATCAACACTGTTTGATATGCTTTGTGACAGCTCGTAAAGCTCAAATGCAGTCATATCGGAGTAGTCTACCGCCTGCGCAGGGTCGTCGGTGCCAATCGGTGTTTGCGAAGGTTCCTGCGAAGGTATATCGGAAACGGCAGGGCTTTCTTCGTTTCCGCTTGCACCCTCCGGCGACGCCGAACAGCCTACAAGCGATAATAGCAACAGAACAACAATTGAAATCGATAATACTTTTTTCATAATAATTTCCACCTCTCAAATATTTTTTTATATCAACACAAACGAAATTACATTCGTGCGTGTTTTTTAGCAATCAACTACTAACCTTCGACAATTTGCGGCAAAACTACGCTTACAAAAACATACCATCCGTCGGAATATCTATGAGCATGTAGTCATCAAGCCCTGTCGGCGGCGTGATTGTAACGTCGTTTACAGATACCGCCTCTGCTTTCACATTCACATCAATTATTGCAGGTTCACCTGCCACGCTTGCCGATGTTATAAATTTTACAACGATACTTTTGGTAATCATATCCTTGTCTATCACAACCTCGATTTCCATATCGCCGATTGTTTCTAAAGAATCAATCGTCCCCATATCAAGCACCGTTTTTTTCATAAACTCCGCAGATTCATCGCCGCTCAGTTTAAACAAAAGAACTGTGTTGTCGCCTTCTTTCCAAACAGATGACTCTGTTACTTCCGACTCAGAAAACATCAAATCCACTATGCCTGCCCCCTGCGCCATTACTTCTTCCAAGCTCATCGGCATTTTCATCTTCTGACCCAGCGTATCACAATACCCATACCCATTGCGGTAATATATCAGCGCACGGATACCCGTTATACCCAACATGCCGATATCTATATTCGCGTCCACACTCATCTCTATATCTTCTTCGGCGTGCTGTACCAGCTTTATATTGCAGTCGGCTGTTATATTATCCGCATTGCCTCCGTCAACAGTGAATATTTCTTCTATAAGCATATTCATCTCCATAGAGCTGACTTCTGCCTCATTGGCTTGCGCCAGCATATAAATCTCATACGCAGTCCTGCCGGAGTCATCCGGACGTCTTTCGAGTGCATCGGTTTCTTTCGGCGCATCTGCCGAACATCCCGCAAGCGATATTAGCAACAGTGTAGCAAGTAAAATCGATAACACTTTTTTCATAATAATATCCACCTCTCATTTTCTATGTTGACACAAAAGAATTTGCGTCAAACACAGGCGACTCCCCTACCCCTGCCTTGTAAACAACGTGCCAACCGCCTCGCCGCCAAGCAGGTCATACATCTTATATGGGTCTTCGCCGTTCATGATAATCATATTGATACCCGCGCATGTTGCGATCTCGCCCGCAAGCAGTTTGGTTATCATGCCGCCTGTACCGCGGTTTGAGCCAGCGCCGCCGGCAAGCATCTTCACACCGTCGTCTATCTTCTCTATCACAGGTATCAGCTTCGCGTCTGTATTCACCTTCGGGTCGCTGTCGTAAAGACCGTCGATATCGCTTAGGATAATCAGCAAATCTGCACCTATCAGCTCCGCTACCATAGCAGACAGCGAGTCGTTGTCGCCAAAGCCCAAAAACTGCAGCTCTTCGGTAGATATCGTGTCGTTTTCGTTTACAATAGGTATAACGCCCCACTCCACAAGCGTGTTGAAGGTGTTTTGCGCATTACTGCGGCGCACAGGCATATCTATAACGTCTTTTGTAAGCAGAATCTGCGCCACAGTGTTGCCGTATTCGCCAAACAGCCGCGCGTACAGGCTCATCAGCTCGCTTTGCCCAACCGCCGCCATCGCCTGTTTGCATGGAAGCGAATCGAGCAGACTGG
>JGI994J12354_10001359_pt1 | contig 24810 bp, 25 predicted proteins | sample IntmicLarv3ML3BL_FD_12354 | JGI IMG/M metagenome (IMG submission 12354)
ATGTCAAGACTTTTTTTTAAAATTTTTCACAAAAGTGGAGGAAATTTTGAAAAACAAAAAAAAGAATCCCTAAATGTCGGCGTTAGAGATTCCGAAAAACTATCATTATATGAGGAGGGAAAATGGACTGCAAAACAGACAATATATACTTTGAAGAATTAAATGATTACATTGATTCATTCGCTGAAAAAGAAAAGGGACTAATTGCTATATTGCATAAGGCCCAGAGCATATTTGGCTATTTGCCAGAAAATCTGCAAGAGCACATTGCAGAAAAAATAGGTATTTCTATTGCTAAGGTATATGGGGTGGTGAGTTTTTACAATTATTTTACAACAGAACCCAGAGGAAAGTATCAAGTGTCAGTATGCACAGGAACCGCTTGCTATGTAAGAGGAGCTGATAACATAACTAAAGAATTAAAAAAAGAACTAAAAATAGATGTGGGAGGTATGACTGAAGATAGATTATTTTCTCTAGATTGCCTGAGGTGTGTAGGTGCATGTGGCTTGGCTCCAGTGATTATCATAGGAGAGGACGTTCATGGGAAGATAAAGCCCAGTGATGTAAAAAAGATAATTGCAAAATATAGAAATATTAGTGATTAAATCAACTTTAAAATATTTAGGAGATGATGGATGGAAAGGAAAAAAATATGTGTGTGTGGAGGTACAGGGTGTATCTCTGCTAAAAGTGAAGATATTGTAAAAAATCTCAATCAATATATTAAAGAATACAACTTAGAAAAACAAGTGGAGGTTATTTTGACTGGGTGTTTTGGATTTTGCGAGAAAGGTCCCATAGTGAAAATAGTTCCTGAAGATACTTTTTATATTGAAGTAGTACCATCAGATGCACATGATATTATAAAACTAGACATAATAGAAGGAAAAAAAATAGAAAGACTATTATACACCGATCCAGCTAGCAATGAAAAAATTCAAAAATCTGAAAATATGGAATTTTATAAAAAGCAAGAGCGGCGAGTGCTAAAAAATTGTGGAGTAATAGATCCAGAAAATATTGATGATTTTTTGGTCAATGATGGCTATGAAGCTCTCAAAAAAGCTTTGACAAAAATGACTAGAGAAGAAGTAATGAATGAAATCAAAGAATCAAAATTACGTGGTAGGGGTGGAGGTGGATTTCCAACTGGTATTAAATTGGAGATGGCATATAAAAATGATGACCCAGAAAAATACATAGTCTGTAATGCAGATGAGGGAGACCCGGGAGCCTTTATGGACAGAGCTATTTTGGAGGGGGATCCACATTCTGTCATTGAAGGAATGGCTTTGGAAGGTTATGTAATTGGAGCTCAGAAAGGATTGGTATATATAAGAGCTGAATATCCTTTAGCCATACATAGATTATCTATTGCTGTGGAAGCTGCCAAAAAAAGAGGATTTCTTGGGAAGAAAATATTTGGAAAGGACTTTGATTTTGATGTTGAACTAAAAATTGGTGCTGGTGCCTTTGTTTGTGGAGAAGAGACTGCACTTATTCATTCTATGGAAGGAAAAAGAGGGGAGCCCACTTCAAAACCACCTTATCCTTCAGAAAGAGGCTATCTCAGTAAGCCAACAGTAGTTAATAATGTAGAAACCTTTGTAAATGTCCCTAGAATAGTTTTATATGGAGCTGATTGGTTTAAGGAAGTTGGGACAGAAAATTCCCCAGGAACTAAAGTCTTTGCACTATCAGGTAAAATCAATAATGTTGGATTGGTAGAAGTCCCCATAGGAATATCTCTAAGAGAAATTATCTTTGAAATTGGTGAGGGAATTAAAAATGGCAAAAAATTCAAAGCTGTACAGACTGGAGGGCCATCAGGAGGTTGCCTCACAGGAAAGGATTTGGATACTCTGATAGATTTTGATACTCTAAGTGAGAAGGGATCTATAATGGGTTCTGGGGGAATGGTTGTCATGGACGAAGACGATTGCATGGTGGCCATCGCCAAATTTTTCTTGGAATTTACTCTAGATGAATCATGTGGAAAATGTACTCCATGTAGAGTGGGTAATACAAGGCTTCATGAAATTTTGGAAAAAATCACCAGTGGTAGAGGTACCATGAATGATATGAAATTATTAAAAATATTATCTGAGACTGTCCAAACAACATCCTTATGTGGATTAGGTCAGACTTCTCCAAATCCAATTCTTTCTACTATGAAGCAATTTGAAGATGAGTATATATCTCATATCATAGACAAAAAATGTCATTCCAAAGTGTGTCAAGAATTGATAGTCTACACAATAGATGAGGAAAAGTGTGTAGGTTGTACTGCTTGTGCAAGGATGTGTCCTTCCAATGCTATAAATGGAACTCCTAAAGAAAAACACATTGTAAATCAAGATTTATGCATAAAGTGCGGCACTTGCTTCAGTGTATGCAGATTTTATGGAATAGTAATGGAATAGGGAGGGGATAGAATATGAAAATGATAAAGCTTAAAATAGATGGTAAAATTGTTATAGCTCAGGAAGGAACTACAATCTTGAATGCTGCACTAAAGGCTGGAATAAATATTCCAAATCTGTGTTATATGAAGATGGAAGAAATAGGATTTGAAAATAATTGTGCATCCTGTAGACTTTGCGTAGTGGAAGCAAAAGGGATGAAAAGATTGATCCCTTCATGTACTACACCAGTATCCTATGGAATGGAAATCACCACCAATTCTGTCAATGTTATGAATAAAAGAAGGGTTATTCTGGAATTACTTTTATCAGACCATCCCAAAGATTGCCTGACATGTGGTAAAAATGGATGTTGTCAACTGCAAAAAATAGCTATGGATTTTGGACTCAGGGAGATTAGATTTGAGGGCAAAGAATCCAAACACTATAAAGAAAAATCTGTTGCCATAACTAAGGATATTTCTAAATGTATAATGTGCAGAAGATGCGAGAAAATGTGTGAAGATATACAAAGTTGTAGTATTCTAACTGGAATGGGGAGAGGTTTTGGTATGGTTGTGAATACAGCCTTTAATCGTAATTTGTCTGATACAAAGTGTACATTTTGTGGGCAATGTGTAGCTGTATGTCCAGTTGGTGCGTTGTATGAAACTGACAATAATTTTAAGTTAACAGAGGATATCACCAATGAAAATAAAAAAGTAATAGTACAAATGGCTCCAGCTGTCAGAGTTTCCTTGGGAGAATTGTATGGACTGCCCCAAGGAGTCAATATAACTAAAAAAATAGTAGCAGGATTGAGAAAATTAAAATTTGATGCGGTTTTTGATACTAATTTTGCAGCAGATGTGACCATTATGGAGGAGACTACAGAATTAAGACACAGATTAAATGAATATTTAAATGGTAATAAAGAAGTAAAGTTACCTTTGTTTACATCATGTTGCCCTTCATGGGTGAGATTTGTAGAATTAAATTACCCTCAATTGGTTGAAAATCTTTCTTCAACCAAATCACCACAGCAAATATTTGGAGCTTTATCCAAAGAGATTTGGGCAAAGAAGATGGGAATTCCCAAAGAAGATTTAGTGTGCGTCTCCATAATGCCATGTGTTTCCAAAAAATATGAAGCATCAAGGGAAGAGTTTTCAGAAAATGGGATTTTTGATGTGGATTATTCCATTACCACAAGGGAGTTATCTAGGGTTTTTCATCAGCATAATATAAATATTCCCTCATTGGAAGATAGTGAGTTTGACACTCCTATGGGTGAATCTACAGGTGCAGCAGAGATATTTGGCAGATCTGGAGGGGTTTTAGAAGCTTCGGTTCGTACCTTATACGAACTAGAAACCAATGGAAAGCTAGAAAATTTGGATTTTAATGAGATGAGAGGATTCGAGGAAGTGAGAGTTGTCAATGTAAATGTAGAAAATAAAGTTAATTTAAGATTAGCGGTGGTACACGGCTTGGATGCAGCCAGAAAACTAATAGAAAAGATATTAAGTGGAGAAGAATCCTTTCATGCTATAGAAGTAATGGCTTGTAAAGGCGGCTGCATAGGTGGTGGTGGTCAACCATATCACAATGGAGATTTTAGTGTAATTAAAAAAAGATATGAGGCACTACAAAATTTAGATTATGAAAAGGATATTAGAATGTCCCATGAAAATCAGTCTGTTAAAGATTTGTATGAGAATGATTTAGATGAGCCATATTTTGGGGAATTGGCACATAAATTATTGCATGTGAAATACCTCAGAAAATAATATTTCAAAAAAAATCACAAAATTTTTATATAAAAGTTTTTGTGATTTTTCTTATTCTATGATACAATGATATAAATAATTTTTAGCAAATTATTCTTTTGCTGTATTCTAAATAATATTTATATAAATACCAAAGGAGGTGTAGTAGATATAAATATCTACGAAAATTTATGGAAGAACTTACGAATATTTCTAATGTTGAGGACATTTCAATGGTCAAAGAAATCCTTCTTGCTTGGGGTGAAAGCCTATTAAAATCTCTTCCTATGTTGGCAAGTAAAATTATTGTAGTTTTATTATGCTTTTTTATAGGGAGAAAGGTTATTGATTTAGTTATTCTGAGCATAAGAAAGATAATGGATTCAAGAAGAGCAGAACCTCTATTAGAAAGTTTTCTGTTATCTCTACTAAAAAACTTACTATATGTTATACTTTTCTTTTTCGTAATTGGAATCTTAGGAGTTAGAGCTACTTCCCTTGTGGCTATACTAGGAAGTGCTGGTATCGCTGTAGGTCTTGCCTTACAAGGAAGTCTATCGAACTTAGCTGGAGGCGTATTGATATTGTTATTTAGACCATTCTCCAAAGGTGATTATATCTCCAATGACTTGGGAGCAGAGGGAACGGTGGATCAAATACAAATATTTAATTCTATTTTAGTAACAGTAGATAACAAAGTAATGATAGTTCCCAATGGACAATTGGCCAATAGTACAATTGTAAATTTTTCCAAAAATCCTACCAGAAGGTTAGATTTGCAATATTCTGTATCTCACGATAGTGATGTGGATAAAGTAATTGAATTATTAACTGAAATTTCGGAAAAAAACCCAAAAATTCTAAAAGACCAACCTAAGGTCATTCGTCTAAGGACTTATAATGTGAGTTCAATGGATTTTCTTTTCAGAGTTTGGGTAAAATCTGGAGATTATTGGGAAGTGCTATTTGATTGCAATGAAGATGTAAAAAGAATTTTTGATAAGAATGGTATTGGGATGCCGTATCAAAAAGTTGGTGTTTCTCAAAAATAAATTTATACTTTGAAAGATTACTAAAAAATAACTTTTTTATAATTATTATGTTTTAGTTAGGAATGTTTTTGTTTTATTTTAACTTTTTACAATGGGGGTTTAATTAATGAAATACGATATGAACAGCAAAATTCTTAAGGAGGCAATAACTTTTGATGATGTATTATTAGTACCAGCAAAGTCTGATGTCTTGCCTCACGAGGTAGTACTTAAGACAAATCTCACTAAAGATATAGTTCTTAATATTCCAATAATAAGTGCTGCCATGGATACTGTTACAGAATCGGATCTTGCTATTGCTTTGGCAAGACAAGGTGGATTGGGGATCATTCATAAAAATATGACCATTGCAGATCAGGCATCAGAAGTGGATAGAGTAAAAAGAATAGAAAGTGGAATGATAAAAAATCCTGTTACTTTAACTATTGATAGTACTGTGGCAAATGCTGAAGATTTGATGAGACGTTACAAGATATCTGGACTCCCAGTAATAAAAGATAATGGAAAATTAATAGGAATAATCACCAACCGTGATATTAAATATCATAAAGATTCAAATCAGCCTGTGGGAGAAATTATGACTAAAAATAATTTGGTCACAGCTTCTGTAGGTACCACTTTGGACGAAGCTAAAGAAATATTATTAGCACACAGAATTGAAAAACTTCCAATTACAGATAATGCTGGTTTTCTTAAGGGGTTAATTACCATAAAAGATATTGATAATCTAGTAGAATATCCCAATGCCTGCAAAGATTCCCATGGAACATTGAGAGTAGGAGCTGCTGTTGGTATTGGTAGTGACACAATGGAAAGAGTAGAGGCTTTGGTCAGAGCTGGGGTAGATATCATTGGTGTAGATTCTGCTCATGGTCACTCCAATGGTGTTGTCAGTAAAATACGAGAAATAAAAAATGCTTATCCAAATTTAAATTTGATAGGGGGAAATATTGTCACTGGAGAGGCTGCAAAAGATTTAATAGATGCAGGGGTCGATGCTGTAAAAGTAGGTATAGGACCTGGTTCCATTTGTACTACTAGAGTAGTAGCAGGAGTGGGAGTTCCCCAACTTACAGCAGTAAATGATGTCTATGAAGTATGTAAAGAAAAAGGTATCTCTGTCATAGCCGATGGTGGAATTAAATTTTCTGGAGATATTGCAAAAGCCATAGCAGCAGGGGCAGACTGTGTAATGTTAGGTGGTCTTCTTGCTGGAACAATTGAGGCTCCTGGTGAAGAGGTAATAATGGAAGGTAGAAAGTATAAGATATATGTGGGAATGGGTTCTATTGCCGCAATGAAAAGAGGATCAAAAGATAGATATTTTCAAAATGATATTCAAAAGCTTGTACCAGAGGGAATAGAAGGTTGTATCGCATTTAAAGGAAATTTAAAAGATGTAGTATTTCAATTATGTGGTGGTATTAGGGCTGGTATGGGATATTGTGGTACGAGTACCATTGAGGAGTTAAAAACAAAAGCTAAATTTATGAAAATAACAGGAGCTGGATTGACAGAAAGTCACCCTCATGATATTATGATCACAAAAGAGGCTCCAAATTATTCAAAATAATTAATTGTTAGATGACCAATCAAGGAGATAAATATTGAAAAGTTCTAAAAAATTTGTTCTAGTGATGTTAGCGGTTTTGGTTTTTCAGGAGATTTCTTTAGGTTCTAGTTCTGGATATAGAGAATTACCTCCACTAAATCTGGGCACATCTGATATGATAGAAGAAAATATTGTTATTCAACCAGGAGATAGAGGTCCCCAAGATATTACCCCTAATGTAACTGATGGCCAAATTAATATTACAGAAACTCCTGTGGAAATTATTAATTCTGAGGTCAATTTGTTAGAGACGAATTTCACTCCAGCTATCCCAGTTGAGAATGCTAGTCTTGACAATTTTCAAGAAAATTCAAACTCTAATTTAGATTCTAATTCTATTAACAGAGATTGGGCAGAAATAATAGAGCAGAGTAACAGGGAAATTATTGAAAATAACATGGCTAATGAAAATAATATAGGTGAAACCAATGTATGGGAAACTAATGTACTGGAAACTAACGTGCCAGAAACTAATGTATTGGAAACTAATTTGACAGAGACTAATGTTTGGGAAACCAATGTGCTAGAAACTAACGTGTCCAATCCAATTATCACTGGCGATGGACCTCCAGTCACTACTGACAGTTTTCCAACTCAGAACAATACTATAATACAAAATGCTGGTAATATTCCTCAATGGGCACCTCAACTACCTATTTCAGATAGAAATGTGGAAATTGGGCAATTGGAAGCTAGAGATGGAGTTTCTTATGTAATAGGAGAAAATACTCCATATACTGGAACTCTTACTTCTAGATTTGGAGCCACAAGGGAATATGTGGAGAGTTATTCCAATGGAAGATTGCATGGTGACAAAATATGGTATTCTGATGAAGATAGACCCATAGCAGTTGATGTGTATAATAATGGCAGATTAGATGGGACTTCCTTTGAATATTATTTAAGTGGTGCAACCAAAACGGTCAAAGTATATGTAGATAATAGAATTTCTTCCATGAGGTCCTATGATAAAAGCGGAAATATAATTCATGATTCAGTATTCACTGATGGTAGTGGTCATTGGAAATTATTCTGGGAAACTGAAAGACCATTGGAAGAAGGAAACTTAAAAAATGGTGTCAGAGATGGAGAATGGCGAAGATATCAATCTAATGGCACTGTAGACAACATAAGGCTCTATAGTGATGGTAGTTTAATAGGAGAAAGCTGGAATTAAAGAAAAAAATTCATAATATTTGGTGTTGGTTTTTAGACTGACACCAATTTTTTTAATTTTTAAAAAATTAAAAAATTATAGAGCTAATTATTAAAAAACTACCCTGATTCATAAGATTGATTAAAGTTTTTTATACCAATAATATCCTTTGATGTATTGATTAAGAAATCTTCCTTTAGAACTAGCGTTAATCAAAGCCATGTACACATCACTTGTAACCTCATAGTACACATAAGTTATTCCTGATTGAAATTTTATGAACAAATCATTTTCTTCATAACCAACTGAATATAAACTGCTTGAAAGAACGCGAAGCATTTTAGGCATAACCAATCACCACCATTTTTTATTAATAATATCATTTTTGCAGCAAAAAGTAAAATTAGGCACCTATAAACAGAGACTGTTGAAAATTAAAAATTAAGGAGCTAAAAACTTATAACTAAAAATTTTTTCTAAAAAATATTCTTTGTTTTTCCCATGAATTTCATGGAAAAAATAATATATTCGGAATTTTTTTTATTTTTTTTGTTGACAAAAAAATAAAAATGATATATCATGATTGAATAAGAAGTAAAAAACCATCCAGAGAAACTGAGGGACTGGCCCGATGATGTTTCAGCAACCTGCTTAATAAAGTGTGGTGCTAACTCCAGACAGATGGACTAGAGGAATGTTAAGATTTTTATATCTCTATAACCATCTTGTATGTTAGGATGAACTATAGAGATTTTTTTATATCTTAAATATTTATATGTTAAATAAGTGAGGAAAGAGGTTTTTATGAAAGAACATAGGAGTATAAAAGTGAAAGATATGGTTTTGAAAATGCCCCTTTGTGGGCAGATAGGTTTTTAATAATAATTTAAATTTTTTATGTATTAAAATATAATAATTGGCGGTATAACAAATGATAAAATTAGAAAAATTAAATAAAATATATCCAAATGGATTTCATGCAGTAAAAGATGTTTCTTTGGAAATAAAAAAAGGGGATATATTTGGAATAATAGGACTAAGTGGTGCTGGAAAATCTTCATTGATAAGACTTGTCAATAGATTGGAAGAGCCAACAAGTGGTAAAATTATTATTAATAATGAAAACATAAGGCTGCTTAAGAAGAAAGATTTGTATTCCAAAAGAAAAAAAATTGGTATGATATTTCAACATTTTAATTTATTGTCTTCCAGAACTGTAGAAGGAAATATAGCCTTTGCTCTAGAAATAGCCAACTATAACAAATCTAAGATAAAAACGAGAGTGACTGAACTTCTGGAATTGGTCGAACTTTCAGACAAAAGAAAATCTTATCCTAGTCAGTTGAGTGGTGGACAAAAACAGAGGGTTGCCATAGCAAGAGCTCTTGCCAATCATCCTGATATATTGCTCTCAGATGAGGCAACATCAGCATTGGATCCCAAAACAACCAAATCCATATTGGAGCTTATCAAGGGTATCCAAAAAAAATTAGGACTTACAGTACTTATGATTACCCACCAAATGGAGGTTATAAGAGATACCTGTAATAAGGTGGCAGTAATGTCTGAGGGTAGAATAGTGGAAGAAGGTGGAGTTCACCATATATTTTCCACTCCCAAAGAAGAAATAACCAAAGAGTTAATAGCACATCTTCCCAATACTCCACAAGAAAAGGTAAACTTTATAAAGACAAAGGGAAAAATTATTGTAAAACTTAATTTTCTTGGTCCAAATGTGCGAGATCCTATTATTACTAAAGCTGCTAGAACTTTTGATGTGGATGTAAATATAATTGGTGGAACAATAGAACATCTGGCCACTATGAATGTGGGACACTTAATAGTGGAGTTAGTAGGTGATTTGGAAAAACAAAAAAGTACTCTCAAATGGTTTAATGAAGAGGGAGTATTTACAGAGGTGATATATGATGGAATTTGATGTATTGGTAAGGCTTACAATAACGTCTCTAAAAGAGACACTATATATGGTATTTTATTCAATAATATTTGCTACTATTCTTGGTTTTCCTTTGGGAATATTATTGGTAGTGACAAGAAAAGATAATATAAATGAAATGCCCATACTAAATAAAATACTAGGTGTTTTGGTAAATGTTTTTAGGTCAATTCCCTTTGTAATATTAATGATTTACTTGATTCCTCTTACTAGAGCAATAGTTGGAAGCACCATTGGAAGCAAGGCCGCTATAGTTCCCCTGTCTTTATCTGCAGCACCTTTTGTGGCAAGACTTATAGAGGGATCATTAAGTGAAGTAGATAAGGGTTTAATTGAAGCCAGTGAAAGTATGGGAGCATCCAATTGGACTATTATTACCAAAGTGATGATACCTGAAGCTCTACCTCAAATAATACATAGCCTCACTGTAAGTGTAATTAGTCTTATTGGATTTTCTGCTATTGCAGGAGTGATAGGAGCAGGTGGTTTGGGAGATTTGGCGATTCGCTATGGATATCAAAGATATATGCCAAATGTTATGCTAGGAGCAATAATTGTCATTGTTGTTTTAGTACAAGGAGTACAAATAATAGGTAATTTATGCGTTGGGATTACCAAAAAATTTAGATAAAAAACTTGAATGGAACTTGAATATGTAGAAAAGTTAAATATATAAAAACTTAAATATTGTGAGGAGAGAAATGAAGATATATAATAGTCAGAATTTAAGAAAGGTAGTCTTTAAAATGCCGCCTCTGCGGCTTATATTTTGAAACTAACTAAAATAAAACAAAACATAAGAATTAAAAAAATTGTAATAAATTTAAATAAAATATTTAAATGAAAAAATCTTGGAGGAAAATAATGAAAAAAATATTAATCGCAATTATTTCAATCTTATTATCAATTTCAGCTCTTGCTGAAACATTAAAAGTTGGGGCTACTCCTGTTCCTCATGCAGAGTTATTGGAATTTATAAAAGAAGATTTGAAAAATGATGGAGTAGAATTAAATATAATAGAATTTACAGACTATGTAACACCTAATTTGGCACTATCTGATGGTGACTTGGATGCTAATTTTTTCCAACATGTACCTTATCTGACTAATTTTTCCGCTGAAAGAAAGCTTGATTTGACCGCCGCAGGAAAAGTCCATGTGGAGCCACTAGGAGTATATTCTAAAAGACATAAAAGCATAGAAGATTTACCACAAAATGCAACTATTGCCATTCCAAATGACCCGACAAATGGTGGAAGAGCATTAATACTATTGCATAATAACAATATAATTAAGTTAAAAGATCCAACTAATTTGAATGCAACAGAATTGGATGTTGCCGAAAACCCTAAAAATTATAGATTTAGAGCTATTGAAGCAGCACAATTACCAAGATCTCTGGAAGATGTGGATGCCGCTGTAATCAATGGAAATTATGCTCTTGATGCCAATTTGAATCCATTGGAAGATTCTTTATTGATTGAAGACGAAGATTCTCCTTATGTAAATGTTATTGCAGTGAGAGGTGGAGATGAAAATAATGAGAATATTCAAAAGTTGTTGAAAGCCTTACAAACTGACAAGGTTAAAAATTTTATAAAAGAAAAATACAGTGGTGGAGTAGTTCCAGCATTCTAGGAGGGAATAAAATGAAAAAATTATTAGTTTTAGCAGTGTTATCCCTAGGGATATCAGCTGTATTATTTGGACAAAAAGTTAAACTTGGAACAACAGCAGTACCTGTACCCGATATAATAGAATTTATCAGAGAAGATTTAAAAAATGATGGAATAGACATTGAAGTGATAATAATGAATGATTATGTTATACCCAATTTATCCTTAGCTGATGGGTCCATAGATGTTAATGCCTTTCAACATTTACCATACTTGGAAAATTTTATAAGAGATAGAAATGTAGATTTAGTACCAATAGGAACTACCTTTGTTACTCCAATGGCTCTTTATTCTAACAAGTATGATTCTGTAGAGAATCTTCCAGATGGTGCTACCATTGCGATTCCTAATGACCCTACCAACGAAGGAAGAGCATTAATATTGTTTCACAATGCAGGGATAATAAAATTAGATGATCCTGCAAATTTACTTTGCACTCCCATAAACATTGTTGAGAATCCTAGAAATTTTGCATTCAGAGAATTGGAGGCAGCTCAATTACCAAGAGTAATTGATGACGTAGATGCTGCTGCTATCAATGGTAACTATGCGGTGGATGCTGGTTTTTCTCCAGTAGAAGATAATATACTAATAGAAGACAAAGATTCACCTTATATCAACATAATAGTGGTGAGAACAGGTGATGAGGAAAGAGAAGGTGTACAAAAAATAGTTAAACATTTCCAAACTGAAAAAGTAAGAGAATTTATTTTGGAAAAATATAAAGGTGCTTATATACCTGTCTTCTAATATGTGATATAATAAGGGTGTTAAAATTAACACCCTTATTTATATTTTTAACTATTTGGAGGATATGGATGAGTAAAACACAAGAACCAATGAAGACATATGATATTATTGTAGTAGGAGGAGGTCCAGCAGGAGCTGTTTTTGGGAGGTTTATTGATAAAAAATATAAGGTTCTAATATTAGACAAAAGAAATTATGAAGATGAAAATAATTTTCATATAAAATCTTGTGGGGGACTTTTAAGTGAAAAGGCCCAGAAATTAATTTCTAGCTTAAATTATATAATCCCAAAAGATATACTTGTAAATCCTCAGGCATTTAATATTAAAGTCTTGGATTTTGACAATAAACTCTCAAAAAGATATGGAAAAACTTATATTAACATGAATAGAGAAAAATTCGACAATTATTTACTCTCACAAATTTCTTCTAATGTAAAAATATTAAAGAGTGCTTTATATCTTGATTCAAAAAAAGAAAATAACATGCATATTGTTAGGTATAGAATTGACGGAAATTTATATTATGTTCAATCTAAAATTTTAGTAGGGGCAGATGGTGCTAACTCCAGAGTTGCCGATGAGATAAATCATAGACCCCAAAATAAATTTGTTTCAATGCAAAAGATATACAAAAAAATCAAAACTCACCCTCATCACTTTGCAATATTTGATAAAGAAATAAATAACTACTATTCTTGGATAATTGAAAAAAATGACGAAGTTATTCTAGGCAGCATTTTTGAAAATATAGAAAATAAAAATAATAGTTCCAATGAAAAATTCAATCTTCTTGAGAAAAAAATAAGAGAAAAAGAGGACATCTTGGGAGAGTTTATAAGAGGGGAAGGAACAATAATCAAAAGGCCTGATTTAAAGAGTGTCTTTCCGGGAATGGGAACTATTCCACTGATAGGAGAAAGTGCGGGGTTTATAAGCCCAAGTTCCTCAGAAGGTATTAGTTTTGCCATGAAAAGCGGATTTTATCTTGCTGACTCATTCAATAAATATGGATTAAACAATGGACTAAAGAAATATTATAGCAAAACAAAAAAAATTATGTTTTCATTAAAATTAAAATGGTTTAAATCTAAACTAATGTATAATCCTTTTAGCAGAGGTTTAATAATAAAATCAGGAGTGTTTGTTAATAAAGAAATGATAGTGTAGGGGTCAGGCAAAATATATAAGAAAATATATAAAGTAATACATTATAAGTTTAAGATAAATTTTTATGATTATTTTTAAATACATTATACAAGGAGACAAAATGACCAGAAACTTCTATTTATATATAGGGCTATCTATATATTTAATATTAAGATTTATACTTCCAGCAAAATTAAATATCATAATAAAAATTTTATTATCAGGAACATTTTTATTTGCATCTCAAATGCACAGAGTTTATACGCGATTTGGTGGGACTTGGTTTTCACCAGAGTTTCCAAGAATTGTATTAATAATTTATCCTTGGCTCTTTGCAGGAGTTGGGATATTGACAATAATCACAATTATAAAAGACATTATATTAATATTGAAGCTGTTACTTACATTGATATTAATGCCCTTTGGAAAGAAAATCCCAGTTTTAATTTCACCACAAAAAGTAACGATTTTTATGTTGGTATTTAGCTTTTCTTTGAGTGGTTTCGGTGTGTGGCAGGGGATAAAGGTTCCCAATGTAAAAGTTCAAGAGGTCTATTTTGATAAGCTTCCAAAAGAATTAGATGGAATCACTATGGTCTTAATTGCGGATTTGCATGCCAGTGCGCTAAATACTAGGCCATTGGTACAAGGTATAGTGGACAAAACAAATAATCTAAATCCAGATTTAATTGTATTCAATGGAGATATGGTTGATGGGACAGTTGAAAAAAGAAGTGATGCAGTGGACCCTCTAAGGCAACTAGAAGCAAAATATGGTGTTTATGGCTCCACAGGAAATCATGAATATTATGTAGATCATGAGAAATGGCTTAAAAAATTTGAAGAATTGGGAATAAAAATTCTGGGAAATTCCCACGAAAATATTTCTATCAATGGAAAAATCTTGACTCTAGTGGGAGTATATGATGAAATTGGAACAAGAATGGGAAAAAGAGGTCCTGATATCAAAGCTGCCACAAGAGGAATAAATAGGGATAATCTTACTATTCTATTGGAACATAGACCAGTTAATGCAGTTAATAATTCCAAACATAATATTGATTTGCAATTGTCTGGACACACTCATGGTGGAATGGTAATTGGACTGGATAGAGTGGTGGCAGATCGTAATGGTGGATTTGTATCTAGATGGTATGATGTGGGACAAATGAAACTTTATGTAAGTAATGGTACAAGCTTGTGGTGTGGATTTCCAATAAGATTGGGAGTTCCATCAGAAATAACTCAATTTATATTCCGTTCCACAGAATAATTCGAATAAAATTTGGTTGTATAATTATTATACAACCTTTTTTATTTAACCAAAAGATCTGATTTAATTAAAACCTTTCATTGCACCCATCATAAAGGGGTTACTATAGTTGAACTATTTTGGTATTTTAGAAGTCTCAAATAAAAGCCACTTCTTTTCTCTTCCATAATGATCTATTGGAAATTATATTTTTTATTATATTTCACTTACTAAAATATTGTAAATTTTGATTACATCAATTGACGGCTGAACAAGTTCTTCTCCATCAAATCTCAAAGAAATTACACTGCTTAATTTTTTTTCTAAGGTATCTATAAGTGGCTTGTATTTTATAACGAAAGGAATTTTATTTATTTGATAAGGTCTGCCGATGTATTCTTTTGTTATTGGAAATGCATCTTGAATTAAAAAAACAGAACTTTTTTGCATCAAATTATGAGTTATTTCAACATGAATACATTTTGCCATATTTCCATTGGACTTATTCTTTATAATATCTTGGGCTTTTTTCACATTGGTTGACAATGGAATCATCCAATAAATATTAGAATTTTTTTTATCTTGAACACAACAGTAAAATGGTCTATTTCCACCTTTGCTTTTAGTTAAAGTGGAATCAGTAAACTTTGTATAAAAGCTTTCTTTTATGATGTACACCCCATGTTCCATAAAAAATCCTCCAATCAATCAAAGGACTCCCAAAGGGAGCCCAGATTTCACTTCTTTTTTACTTGTCTAGCCGCCATGTTTTAATAGGGTACGGTTACCTAATTACTATTATTTTACCATTAAGATATTAGAAAGTCAATAGTCTTTATAATATCTTTTTTAACACAATCTCCCACCATCCTCTATTTTCATATAATTTTAACTGCTAAAATAATCACCTTTTTCTGCTCTTTCAGAAAGCAAGTCAAGTAATTCTGCAACGTCAGTACCCTTTGCTTCTTTCCATGCTGCTTCAAAATTCTTTTCCAGTTGAATTGCTTTTGTTATAATCTCTTCTTCGGCGTTTTTTAAAATATACTTATATGTCTGTGTAATAAGATGCAATGTTTCTGCCTCTTCTATAAATTCAGAGCTTTCAAAGTTTTCAAACTCTTCATTCAATACCCCAAGTATCTCATATTTCTGTCTAATTAATGAGGTCAAGATTACTTCTATTTGGTAGTCTTGAAATTCATAAATTTTCATATATCCTCCAATTCATTATTTCTAATATATTCTTTCCAAGCGTATTTCCACTCAAAAACTCTTCTTCAGCTTTATCATCACTATCAAGAGCAGCATCAACTAATTCTTCAATTTTCCATCAACCAAATAAGAAAATCCTCTGAAATATCCATACCTACTTTTTTATGCAAGTTGATGGAAGGAATATTGTCTACTATAATTTGAGAATAGGGACAAAATCCTTGATTGATAAATTTATTGATGTAATAGTTCATTAGAGAAATAGCATATCCCTTATGCTGATATTGGGGCAATACTTCTAGCATCCCCATCGAACCTTCATCATGAAGTCCAATAAATCCAATACACTGATTATCAATAAATCCACCAATCATAACTTCACTATTAATTCTTTCTTGGATATAAATTTTGGAACTAAGGCTATGATAATTATCACATATAAAATTAAAGTATTTCATATCGAGTACTTTGAATACCAATGAAGAATTTAAAATAGGAGGAGTTTTATTCAAGTAAGCAGCGTTATAACTTTTGAACATGAACTGTAAATTAGGAAAAAATTCCAAAGCACTTTTTAATGCAAATTCATGATGAATAATACACATACTCAGATTTTCAATTTTTTTGAAATGAGCAATATAAGTTTCGAGATCATCGCAGCAAACTAAATATATCTGGGTGGAAGTAACAATAGTCACTCCTTTGGGACAAAAGTGAAAAATTCTTGCTTCCTTTCTATTTAGTAATTCAATCATACAAAAATTATGAAGATAGTTTTTCTTCAAATATGACAAAATATTATCCATTATTTTCTCCAATTAGAATGTTTATTTTTATAATGTTTATTTAATGTAAAAATTGGTTACAAAACCATTAGTTACAGCAATTAAGAAGTAAAACAAAAAAGATTAAAAGATTATATCTGCACTGTTTATAATGTTTGCACATTTTTCAATCATTTGATCAATTGCCTTTTGACTATCTGTTGGATTAATATTGACTCCTTTCACTCCGTCTTCTATAAGATAAACTTTATATCCTAACTCCAAAGCGTCGAGCACTGTATATTTTACACAATAATCAGTTGCAAGGCCCATAATATAAAGAGTATCAATATTGTTTTTTTTCAAAATATCGTCTAAACCTGTTTTTTGCAGTCTTCCATTGTCAAAAAATCCACTGTAAGAATCAACTTCAGGATTGCATCCCTTGTATACAATATTTTTCACTGGGAACAAATCTTTATGAAATTGAGCGCCATCTGTGTTTTCCACGCAATGAACTGGCCACCAAACTTGAAAGAGTCCATTTAATTCTCCAGCTTGACCCAACTTGCCACCAGAATTCACAGCAAAGCTTTTATGACTTTTGGGATGCCAATCTTTAGTGGCAATTACAAAGAGAGAATTTTTATCAAATATTTCTATCAAATAATTTGCCACAGGGATAATTTCTTCACTGTGAGTCACTTCCAAGGCACCACCTTTGCAAAAATCTTTTTGAATATCAACTAGCAAAAGTCCTTTCATAATATGACCATACCCCCTTGTGTGGATTACACACATATAAAATCCCAAATAATTTTGAGTTTTAATATATTAGAGATTTTTATAACATCATCACTCTATCTTTTTTTCTTTTTGGATTGTTTAAAATCTTTTATTATTTTTGTAGCTTCCAATTCCTCTTTAGAAAAACTTTTTTCTTTTTTTACTTTGGAAGAAGTTTTTTCTTTTGCCAATTTTGAGCTAGTAGGTTTCTTTTGAGTTTTAGTGGAGGATTTTTCTATGATGGAGTTTTTAGGTTTATCTATTATTTTGTCTTTCTTTTTTAATATTTTTTTATTTTTAGCCACAGAAAACCCAAAATTTCCCAACCTACGCTTATTCATTTGAAAATATTCTCCATGAGAATAGGCAATAAGTTCGGCCCAATCAAAATGAATTTTGTCATTTTTATCTATTAGGTCTTCATTTACATTGACAGCCACTATTTCTGCCAAAAACATATCATGAGATCCTCCTAGCTTCACTATATCTTTGACTTTGCATTCGAGATTGATAGGACATTCCTCAATATATTTAGTCTTAATTTTGGTACTATCTTTCATTGTAAATTTGCATTCTTTTATTTTATCATTTGTTCTGCCACTTCTCATGCCACAATAATCCAATACTTTAACCATATTTTTACTTGGTAAATTAATCACAAATTCCATAGAACTCTTAATGTGGTCATAGGACAATCTTTCTGGCCTTATGGAGATGTATATCATTGGTGGAGCTGAAGATACTATTCCTGTCCAAGCCACTGTAAAAACATTATGCTCACCTGCTTTATTTTTATTGGTGACAAGAACTGCTGGTACTGGACTTAACATTGTGCTACCCTTAAAAGTTTTCTTTTTCATATAATTGCTCCTTCAAAATTATTATATACAGATTATATAGCAAAACTAATATAAAATCAAATTATAATATCAGTTGTAGTGTTAGTAGATAAAATTGTTGCTTATGGTGATATCATGTGATATACTGAGAGTGTGTAAATTTTCTCTAGGAGAATAACAATGGATAAATATATTACAGTAAAGGGTAAAAAAGATAGATTACAAATTATATTAGATAATCAGATAGAATTTGAAAAACTAAAAGAGAAGTTAAAATTGAAACTTATTCCTATGAGAAGTCTTTTGAAGAAGGCTGATACAGCCATAGAATTTGTCAATAGAGAACTGACACCAGAGGAAGAAAATGAACTTATAGATATAATTAAAATAAATACAGATATTTCTATTACAATGGTCTTTTCAAAAAATGTTTGTTCAACTGATAAAGAACTCACTAAAAAGACAATAAGTAATTTCATTGCACTTGAAGGAAATACCAAATTTCACAAAGGAAATTTGCGTTCTGGAAGAAAATTAGAATTTGATGGAAATTTGGTTATATTGGGGGATGTAAATCCAGGAGCAGAAGTCATAGCCAGTGGAAATATAATTGTGCTTGGAAGATTGAGTGGCAGTATTATTGCAGGTTCCAAAGATAAAGAAAATGCCTTTGTAGGTGCAATTTTTATGAATCCGGTGCATTTGACCATTGGGGAGGTTTTTTCAAAACCACTTCAAGGAGAGATATTAGAAACTAACAAAATAAATAAAAAAAATAAATTTAAGCTAGCATTTTTAAAAAATAGTGAAGTAAGAATAGAAGATTTTGATATACGATCTTTTTTATAATAGATATACGATCTTTTTTATTAATAAATGAGGAAAAGGAGAATAAAATGGCAAAAGTTATTGTTGTGACATCTGGAAAGGGTGGAGTAGGGAAGACCACAAGTACAGCAAATATTGGTGCTGGTCTGGCTCTCAAAGGAAAGAAAGTTTTACTAATAGATACAGATATTGGATTAAGAAATCTTGATGTGGTAATAGGATTAGAAAATCGCATTGTTTATGATTTAGTAGATGTAATAGAAGGAAGGTGCCGAGTTAACCAAGCTCTTATTAAGGACAAAAGATGTCCTGAGCTATTTCTACTACCAGCAGCTCAAATCAGAGAGAAAAGTGATATCAATGAAGAACAAATGGTAAATTTAATAAAGGACATAAGAGATGATTTTGATTTTATTCTAATTGATTGTCCAGCAGGAATAGAACAAGGATTCAAAAATGCAATCTCAGCAGCAGATGAGGCAATCGTGGTTACTACTCCAGAAATATCTGCTACTCGCGATGCTGATAGAGTTATTGGACTGTTGGAATCCAATGAAATTAAAAAGATTCATTTACTTATTAATAGACTTAGAATAGAAATGGTAAAAGCTGGAAATATGTTGAATGTAGATGATATTTTGGAGATATTGGCTATTAGTCTTTTGGGAGTAATTCCAGATGACGAAAATATAGTAATTTCTACAAATAAAGGTGAACCACTTGTTTTCAAAGGGGAAACTTTAGCAGCTAGAGCCTATAATAATGTAGTGGGAAGGCTTTTAGGGGAAGAAATTCCTTTTCTAAATTTAGATGTTAAGGAAGGCTTTTTTGGTAAATTAAAAAAAGCTTTTACGAAGTAGGTGGCTCATGGGATTTTTTGATTTTTTTAATAAAAGCGAGGATAATAGCAAAAATGCAGCAAAAGACAGGCTAAAATTTGTCTTAATACATGACAGAGCAATGCTTCCTTCTGGAACCATTGAAAAAATGAAAGACGATATTATTTCAGTTATTTCAAAATATGTTGAGATAGATGAAAACTCAATAAATATTCAAATTACTCAAAGTGATGAAGATGCAAGAAAAAGCACTTTAGTTGCCAATGTCCCATTAGCATTGAAAACCATTAATACAAATGAAAAAAGTAAAACTAAAAACAAAAAAAAGAAGTAAGACAAATAAGATAAACGATATATATATAACTGTAATTACATATATAATATATATTGTTAAAAACTCTTTTATTTTTGTATAATATATAAAATATAATTACAGATTGAGGTGCAATTGACAAGAGTATTTATACGAAGCTAGTCAGGCTATGAAGTATAAAGAAAGGGAATGTTGCCGAAGTTTTGTTCTTTGACAAGGAATGAAATTGGATATGTAGATAACATCTATATAGCTGTCATTGAAGTTGTTCAATGTTGTGCTTTCTGTGGTGAGTAATTTTATTAAAATTTTATTTTGATAATTTTCTAACCAGCAGAAATTGCTGGTTTTTTAATTAAAAAATAAATTAATAATGTGGAGGAAATTAATGAGGGTAGTACTAAAATATGGAGGGAGTAGTGTTGCTACTACTGATAAAATAAAAGCCATTGCTGACTACATTATAAAATTAAAGAAAGAGAAATATGAAGAAATTGTAGTTGTCGCTTCTGCCATGGGAAAAATGACAGATGAGCTAATTGAAAAAGCCAATGAATTTACAGACAAACCGGCACAAAGAGAGCTTGATTCTTTGCTTTCTACAGGAGAGCAACAAACAGTTGCATTATTGTCCATTGCCCTGCAATCTAAGGGACAAGATGCAATATCTCTCACTGGATTCCAAGCAAAGATAGAGACTACTGGGGTACATACCAAAAGTAAAATAAAAAATATTTCTGTGGACAGGATTGAGAGTAATTTACTAAGCGGAAAAGTAGTCTTAATCGCAGGGTTTCAGGGTATAAATGCAGATGGAGATATTACTACTTTGGGAAGAGGTGGCTCTGACACCACTGCTGTAGCTTTAGCAGCTGAATTAAAATGTGAATGCAAGATTTACACTGATGTTGATGGTATTTATAATATAGACCCAAGGATTTATTCTGATGCCAAACCTCTAAAATATATTTCTTATGAGGAAATGATGGAAATGGCTCATTTGGGAGCTGGAGTAATGGAGCCAAGAGCTGTTGAAATAGGTAAAAAATATGGTGTGCCTATATTTGTGGGACGAAGTTTAAATGAAGAAGGGGGAACATATATAGTGGAAAAAAGTTATGGTTTAGAAGATAAATTAGTCACTGGAATTAGCGTAGTCAAGGAAATATTAGTAGCAACAATAGTCAATTTGGAACATTCTTCTGAAAAAACAGCTGGAATATTTTCAATAACAGAAAAATTTGGTCTTAATGTAAATATGATACTTCAAAATATTAATAAAAATGGGAAGTCAGAAATTTCATTCAGTGTTTCATACAGTGAAAAGAATCTCCTTGATAATACTATTGAGGAAATTCAGAAAATTTATGAAGATGTAGAAGTAAAAATAGATGATAACTTGGGGATGATATCAGTAGTGGGCGTTGGAATGGTTAATAATTCGGGTGTGGCAGGCAAGTTTTTCTCTGCTCTAAGTAATGTTGGAATTAATTTCTACCAAGTAACAACTTCTGAAATCAGCATTTCTTGTTCGATTGATAAGGAGAATATTAACAAGGCAGTGGAAGTAACAGCAAAAGAATTTGAAATCTAAAATTCTAGTATATTTTATGGTCTTAGGAGGAATAATGAAAATAGCAATAGTTGGTGCCACAGGGTTGGTAGGAAGTACTTTTTTGAAAGTACTAGAAGAAAAAAATATATCCTTTGATGAATTATATTTGTTTGCTTCCAAAAAAAGTGCAGGAAAAAAAATAGACTTTAGAGGAAAAGAATACATTATTGAAGAACTTAACCATAATAGTTTTGATAGAGGTATTGATATAGCCTTATTCTCTGCTGGTGGATCTATTAGCAAAGAATTTGCTCCTTTGGCAGCAGCTAAAGGATGTCTTGTAATAGATAATTCCTCAGCATGGAGAATGGACAGTAATGTACCTCTAATTGTTCCCGAAGTCAATGGAAATAGGGCATTGGACCATAAAAATATTATTGCCAACCCAAACTGCTCTACAATACAATGTGTGGCTCCACTTAATATCCTAAATAAAAAATATGGATTAAAAAGAGTGGTGTATAGTACTTATCAAGCTGTATCAGGTGCAGGAATTGAGGGAATAGCGGATTTGGAGAACTCTCTTAAGGGAGAACCAAACAAAAAATTCCCTTATCCAATAGTCAACAATTGTATACCACATATAGATGTGTTCTTGGACAATGGTTATACCAAAGAAGAAGAAAAGATGATAAATGAAACAAGAAAAATACTAGATATGCCTAATCTTCCTGTGACAGCCACTTGTGTCAGGGTTCCAGTGATTAATTCCCATTCTATATCTATTTCAGCAGAATTAAACTCTGAATTTGATTTAAGAGAGCTTGTCAATGAAATCAAAAATGGGAATGGTATTATTTTAATGGATGATCCAACAAAGAATATTTATCCTATTGCTACAAAGGCTTCAGGACAAGATTTAGTACTAGTGGGAAGAATTAGAAGGGATTTTAGTGTAAAGAATGGAATAAATTTTTGGACAGTGGCAGATAATATACGAAAAGGTGCAGCTTCTAATACTATAGAAATTGCAGAATTATTTTTAAATAAAAAATAATCAGGAGGATTTTATGGAGATATTTACAGGTTCTGGTGTAGCATTAGTTGCCCCCTTTGATAAAGATGGAAATATAAATTATACAGTTTTGGATGAACTAATAGACTTACATTTGAACAATAAAACAAATGCCTTAATAATAAATGGTACCACTGGAGAAGGTTCTACTCTGACAGATGAAGAAAAATCTCAGATTTTGACCTATGCAATAAAAAAGGTCAATGGAAAAATTCCAGTAATAGCAGGAACAGGTAGTAATAACACAAGGACAGCAGTAAAATTAAGTATAGAAGCTGAAAAATGTGGAGCAGACGCACTTTTGGTGGTCACACCATATTACAATAAAGGAAATGAAAATGGCCTATATGATTATTATAAATCAATAGCAGAGGCGACTAAATTGCCTGTTATTATTTATACTGTTCCTTCAAGGACAGGGGTAAATTTATCTATTGCTTTATTAAAAAGATTAGCTCAAATTGAAAATATAGTGGCCATAAAGGATGCTACTAGTAATTTAAGCTATACTGCACAAATTGCAGCTGAAATTCCTAATTTAGATATTTATTCTGGAAATGATGATGTAGCAGTACCTGTCATGTCTTTGGGAGGAAAAGGAATAATTTCTGTATGTGCCAATATTATTCCTAGAGAAATTAGTGATATGATACAAAGTTTTTTAGATGGTGATGTCAAAAGAGCAAGAAAATTGCAATTGGAAAAATTAGATTTATTAAATGGATTATTTATGGAAACAAATCCAGTTCCTGTAAAAGCAGCATTGAATTTGCTAGGGATAAATGTGGGATTGTGCAGATCTCCATTGGGACCTTTGGAAGAAGAAAACCATAAAAAATTAGAAGAACTATTAATAAAGAATGGAGTAAAACTATGAATATAATAATCCATGGTACTGGCACAATGTCCAAAATAGTAGCTGATACAATAAAAGAAAATGGAAAACATCAAGTTTCTGGGTTTGCAGACGAGCTTTCTGACGAAAATGGAGAGATGATTATAGATTTCTCTCATTATTCAAGATTGGAAAATTTACTTGATTTTGCAGTAGAAAAAAATATTCCGCTGTTGATAGCAACTACAGGATACAGTGATGAAATTTTAAGAAAAATAGAAAAATCCTCTGAAAAAATTCCGATATTATTATCTTCCAATACTTCATTAGGGGTGAACATAATGGTAAAAGTATTAGAAAGTATCACAGAGGTTTTACATGATAACTTTGATATAGAGATTGTCGAAAAACATCATAACAAAAAATTGGATTCTCCCAGTGGGACAGCAAAAACTTTACTAAATGCCATAAAGAAACAAATTCCCTATGAAACAACAGAAGAATATGGCAGAGAGGGAAACAAACAAAGGGATAAAAATCAAATAGGAATTCATGCCATTAGAGGGGGAACTGTAGTCGGGGAACATTCTGTATTTTATTATGGGGAAGATGAAATATTGGAAATAAAACACACTGCTCTTTCCAAAAAAATATTTGCCAAAGGAGCAATAAAATCAGCAGAGATATTGGCAGCCAAAGAAGTAGGATTATATTACATGAAAAATATAATATAAATATACTTGAAGTTTTGCAAAAATAAATTTTCTACTGTCAATTTGCAAAACATGAAATTACATATGGACTTTTATTAAGAATTAAAAGGGGTAAAAGAAGCAAAACTCCAGATTTTAACGGGGTTAAAAGAAGAGCATTATACTAAAAAATAGCCTCTCGGAGTCTCTGACAAATTAGTAAAACAAAATGTGGTTAAAATATATAAAAATACTTTTTATAGTTTTGGATGAAACAACTTGTATTACAAAA
>JGI994J12354_10001360_pt1 | contig 24806 bp, 29 predicted proteins | sample IntmicLarv3ML3BL_FD_12354 | JGI IMG/M metagenome (IMG submission 12354)
AAAGAGGCATTCGAAATATTGCTAGGACAGGATATCCTAGGGTCAGCATACTAGTTAGTAATTGCCTCAAGTCGTGCTATAATTTTTGGTAATCTAGCACGCCCAAGGGGCTATTGGCTGATATACAGAAATTGAGGAGAGAATATAATGAATAAGATTATTAAGTGTATAACGATATTTGGAATGTTAAGTATGTTATTGGTGCTAAATGCCTGTGGCAATCAAGGAACTCAAGTAGATGTAACCGAAAGCCAAAAAATAGAAGCCTTTTTAGTTAACTATTTTGAGGAATTAAGCGATTTGGAAGATGGGCTTGTAGGTTATGAAGATGATGCCAAAGCGTTTGTAGCAATTGAAGACTTGGGAATGGAGAAACAGGATAGTGAATACGTAGTTTATGTTTGGGTTTTCGAAGAATCATATTTTCCTGTAGATGAAACTACCATTTCTATTAGTCATGGATATTCCATACCTTGCAAGGTCGTTCTTAAGGTTAGTGATGGTGGATATGAAGTGGTAAGTACTGAAATGCCTGGTGACACTGGTGATTATGGGGAAGAAATTGAAAAATTATTTCCGGTAAAGGTGCAAAGAAGAATTGATAGTATGGAAGATGACGGAACTATTGAAAAAATGGTTGATTCTGTCGAGCAAAGAGCACTTGCATATTTCAACGCTGAAGAAATTAACTATTGCCCGGGTTGTTTTAGTGGAGATATAGACGAATAAGGAGGAGAAAATGTATGAAAAAACTGTTATTTGTTTTGTTATTAGTAGTAGCAATGTTTGGTTGTTCTACAAATGAAGAGAAAAAGCCAGAGGTTGAAAAAAAACCTGATGAAAATGTAATTGTCATGGCTCCTTTCATTGAAAATGCTCAATATCCATGTGAAGAAGATATTTATCTTTTTCTTCAAGGAGATACATTCATGTTAGCACCAGAATATTCTGATAATGGTTATTTTGGCACTTATGAACCAGTTGGTGAGCACACTTACCTAGCAACAGTTACATATGGTGGGGAGTCTCAATCGGATGAAGACGAGGTGAGACTATATTTCACCATTAAGGATGGTTATGTTTACTTTGATAGTGCTGATGAAACTACGGTTGAAGAAATGGAAAGCCTTGAGGGTTTAACTCATACTTGTGTGGTTGAATAGTTAGACTTACGAACACAATTTAAGTTAACTTCGCTTCTACAAAGATGAGATAACAAAGTATCATGTTAGCCAGAAGATTTACTCAATTAGTTATTCTTGTGTTATGGTAGTATTCTCTACCAAATAAGATAAAAGTTAGTTCAGGATTTTGTCCGCTTATTTTGCTATTTAGGTGTATATTCACTATTCAATATTAGCAATGTATGGAGGCGAGAAATATGGATGCTAAAAAGTGGTGGTATCTTATTGTGATTGTTGCAGCAGTTTTAATAATAGGAAATGTTAACAATTTTGTTGGTGGCGACGTCAGTAATGTACAAACAGAAATTATCGGTAATTCATTGTTTTATGATGAGAAAGAAGTAAAAAAGGCGATTGATACTGTTATCGCTTACTTTGATATTAATTTCTCCAACTGTAAGATGACTAAGATTTGGTTTGATGCTAATTATGGAGAGTATGGCCATTATTCAGATGACGAAGGATATAGTGGGCAAGAAATTATTGTTATCTTATCAGATTTTGATGTGGGCCCCAAGGGTTATGAAGGAGGCTTTAATCCAAATTCTACTTATAATAATTGGCAATGGATATTGGTGCGAACATCGCCGCTGTCGCCTTGGAAACTGGTAGGTTGGGGTTATGGGTAAGAATATGACTGATGACTATGAAGTACTTTCCTTTTGCGGAATCTATTGCGGTAGATGCAAAAATTATAAACAGAATATGAATTGCCAAGGGTGCAGAAATGAGCTGGAATTACTTTTGGATTGTCCTACTCGGATGCGTGCGATGGAAAAAGGTTTACTGCATTGCGGCCAATGTGAGAATTTCCCGTGCATGGAATTAAGAGAATTCTATCATGATGGAAATTCAAATCACAACTTGGCATATGCCAATATGCAATGTATTATAGAAGAAGGTATTGGTTGCTGGCTATTAAAGCAACTTGATTAAAATATCATAAACCTAGGAGGGTAAACATGGCAAAATATGAACGAAGTTTAATTTGTAATATTGATGAGTTGGCGGATTATATTGAATCAGGGATTATAAATGGCAGTTTGTCAGCTAGTTTAGAAGCTGGTAGTTACTATTCCAGTGGGGGAACTACTTGTATTGTTAAGGTGTTTGAACGATACAGCATGATAGGAAAAAATAGGGTGGCCCTAAATGTTACTCTAGTTGGTGATGAGAATGATGAGGTGTTTATATCCGCAATTACTTCTGGTGGAAGTCAAGCGGTTTTGTTTAAGATCAACACCTTTGGAGAAGATGCATTTTTGGATAAACTAATATCATTAGTTGAGAGTTACGCTTGAAAATAAACTAGTGACTTTTCAAAAAAAAGGATTTTGATTAATCCTTTTTTTAGTTATTAGCTACAACAACTACTATTCTTGCAGAGTAAATTTAGCATAATTCACTGTTCCCATGTTAATGAACTCTAGCATTTTATCTTCGTCGATGTAAAATCCCATGTAATAAGTGAATGTCTGCCCAACAGTTTCGACGTTATCTACTACCAACAGGGTATTAGTGAGTACCACGCAATAGTAATTGTCCAAGATTCTCTTTTTATCAGCTTCCATATATTTTTGTTGTATTTCATTTGTTAGTGCAAATTGCGATAAGTCATTTGTGATATAGTCCATTGCTTCTTGGCCCTTATAAAAAACATAAGTTCCAGAAATGTAATTATCCTTTGGATTGTCTTTATTTTGAAACCACACGAAGCTGCCATCTGTTTTGAAATCAAGTAAAGTTCCGCCTTCACCAACCCATTTATTAACCACAACATCATACTTTATTCGAGCGTCGTTGCATCCTATTAGAGCAAAAACAAAGCATAAAACAATTGACAAACTAATTATCTTTTTCATATGTTCTCCTCCATGTCTACAACTTCATTTTAGCACTTTTTTGAATTTTGTATATCGCTTTATTTCGATAATATAAATAGGTAAATGCTAAATCATTTCTTTTTTGAAGATAGTTACTAATAGATGATATTTGTGCACTTGTTGGTACTATCAATTTGAAGTATGGAACAAGAAATGATAGAATTTACCTGACGTTGCTAGGGAAACACTTTTTAGCAATACAAAATAATAAGGGGTTAAAAATGAAAAAATACGAGTTTCTATTATTTGACTTAGACAATACTATTCTTGATTTCGACAAGAGTGAAAGAGAATCACTCTACCAATTGTTTGCTGAAAACAACATTGAGTGTAATGAAGAGACAATTCGGGAGTATAATCTGATGAACAAAGACTTATGGTGGCAATGTGAACAAGGGTTGCTGGGATTAGATGAGGTTCTGAATACGAGATTCTCTAGGTTTTTGAGTAGTCGGGGTATTGAAGTTGATGGTGCTAAATGGGAAATGAGATATCGTTATTATCTAGATAATACTGCTTTTATGATGGAAGGAGCACTAGAAGTAGTACAAAAGTTGGCTGAAGGATACCGCTTGTTTATCATTACTAACGGGGTAACTGAAACCCAGGTTAGAAGAATAGCAGATGCTGGGTTAACCAAATACTTTGAAAGGATATTTACCTCTCAACAAATTGGTTATATGAAACCAGCTAAGGAGTTTTTCGATTATGTAGCTAAGGGTATTGTTGATTTCGATTATAAGAAGGCTTTGGTTATTGGCGATAGTTTTAGTTCTGATATCAAAGGTGGAAATATAGCAGGGATTGATACTTGTTGGTTAGCTACTAAAGCAACTGATGGTGATTGTACCTATGTAATTACTGATTTAGTTGATATCTTAGAAATCTTGTAGTTTGATGTGTAATTTCGGAAATTGGAAACATGAAAGTGTTTCTTTTTTTGTATAACAAATAAGCAATATTACCTTGATTATTATTCCAAGATAATATCGCTTGACAGTCAGGCAGGTAATTAATATAATAAGTGTTAGTTATAACTAACTGAGCATTTTTGATTAGTTATCAGTGCTTGGAAAATTGAGAAAGTTGATTAGTATAACAAAAGAATTTAGAGTTGTGATATTTGGAAAGAGGTATGTAAATGAACCTAAAGATTATTTATTGGAGTGGAACTGGTAATACTCGTAGTATGGCCGAGCAAATTAAGGACGGTGCTGTAAGTGCTGGTGCTACTGTAGCGATAAAAGAAGTAGCTGATGCAAAGATAAAAGATATTGAAGGATACGATGTTGTGGCATTAGGTTGTCCCTCAATGGGGGCTGAGATGCTAGAGGAAAGTGAGTTTGAACCATTTATTCAATCAATTGAACCGCACTTAACTGGGCTAAAAATAGCGCTATTTGGCTCCTATGGTTGGGGCGATGGGCTTTGGATGCGTGAATGGAGTGAAAGAATGATTAAAGCAGGAGCTATTTTGGTAGCTGATAGTTTAATTGTTAATGAGGCTCCAATTAATGAAGAGTGCAAGGAATTTGGAAGGCAAATTGCCAAATAAGTTATTCTCATAATGATGGTTGCTATTTTGGTGCCAACTACTCCTTAAACATTTGGTTACTAGCAAATATAGAAAAATTGTGTTACTGGCATAAGACAATAGTCATTTTGCAGATACTGAAATACAACATAGTTATGTTAATAAATATACATAAAGGAAACCCTAGTGGTTTCCTTTATTGTATACAATCGTTGGCTTGCTTTTTACTAGTGAAGTCTGGCATAATAGCATTAATGACTGCGCTAATATTCTGTTGGTTAATGCTGAAAGGAAGTGATTAGTTGAGACAAATGTTTCAACCTAACTATGATAAATCAATTAAAATACGAATTCTATATACTAAATAAAAGGGGAAAAATTCAGAAAACACTCATTGGAGTGACGATAGTAATATCCCTTTTTTCTGTTCTTCTTTTTGCCGGAAAGAATGTTTCTTTTTGGGGCAATATTTATGAATATAGTTTTCTAATTAATGACGAATCTGAACCCTTTATGTTTTTGCTAATACTACTTATTCCTTTGTTTACCTCATTTTCTCATGCAGATGTAAGCCATGCTGAGGGGACAATGCTTTATCAAAGTATAATAAAGTCAGGTTCATTTAAGTATTATGCAGCAAGATTGATTGTAAACTTTATTTGTGGATTTGTAGTTGTTTTATATGCGCTTTTGCTAACTAGTTTCTATCAGGTAATAATGATGGGCAATGCTACAACATTTCTTGACGGAAGTATAGCGGGTAATATTAATTATTATCTTCCAAGTGTTAGTCATGATTTTTTCCTTGTAGATGTTTTGTTAAAGCATCCTCAATTGTATTTTGCTTTTTACTTAGTGCTTTTATGCTTTTATGGTGGAAGTATGGCCGTGCTTTCATATAGCCTAAGTCTAGTTTTGAATACAAGTTTTCTCATTTACATTAGCAGTTTAATATTTACTATTGTCGTAACCTTTTCCATGCATCTTTGCCACCAAATCTTTCATCCAGCTGACCCGATGGAGACTCTTTTACCTATACCTCCAATATACTTTGATGGTAAGCAGTATTCTGTTTACTTTGGCATGTTTTTTTGGACAATTGGGCTTGTTATAATCGGTGCAATATTGGTTTATGTTGTGAATTATAGTGATCGAGAGAGTGGTTAAGAAAATATGAAAGAAAGGGTAATGCAAAATGATTAATGTTAATAAGAAATACTTAGTTGGATTTATCCTAGTATATTTTGCTTTTTCAATTGTTCATATTTATTACCTAAGCAACTTAAGCCCAGAAACAATTCACTACGACTTGTTTCATGTTCCAAGTATTGTGGTAACTAATAGACTTAATGTAACTAGCATAATAATGCTGATGATTTGGCTTTTACCTAACATGCTAGTATGGATATATGGAAATTACCTGTTTCATCGATACTACAGTACGTGTGTAATTTTCTTTGTTACTAGAGGTAAAAAAATCGAAACTATTTTGAATCAAATAGAGTTGGTGATACTTGCTATTACTGTGTTTGTTTCGGTACTAAAGTTTTTACTAGGAATTATGATGGTACAAAACTTCGCTCTATCTGCTTATGCTATCCTATATCTACTTCTATATATTGTGTTGAGTTTTGGCATCATTAACTTGGCTATACTTGGGTATCTAGTTACCAAAAGTTCAAAGGCATTAGCTATTATGATTCTACTGGTTATGGCTGTAGTAGTTGTTTCTACATATTATCCAGAAAACATATTTGTGTTGTTAATGAAAATGAATGCTCTGGAATTACTAATGGCTAATCTTGTTTGTATAATAATTAATATGTTAATAATTTGGGGCAGTAGAATAAGATTAAAAACCATCGATTACTAAAGGAGAAAGACAATGAACATACTAATTGCAAAAGGTGTATCCAAAAGTTTCAGTGGAACTGAAGTAATAAAGAAAACTGATTTTGAAACCCATGGTGGAAAAATAGTTGGAATAACTGGAGAAAATGGTTCTGGTAAAACAGTGTTTCTAAAAATGCTTGTAGGATTAATTAACACTTCCAGTGGTAGTGTTATTTATAATGATAAAACACTGAAAGAGGATTTTGATTTTCTGCCATCTGTTGGTGTAATAATTGAATCGCCAGGGTTTTTTGATGAATTAACCGGGTTTGAAAATTTGAAGTTATTAGCGAAAATTCGTAACAAAGTAGATGACAAAACAATAGAGCATTGGTTAGAAAAAGTAGGTTTATCAAAGGATAGAAAAAAGGTGAAAGCATACTCGTTAGGAATGAAACAAAGATTAGGTATTGCTCAGGCTTTCATGGAAGACCCTGATGTATTGATTTTGGATGAAGTGACAAATGGTCTAGATGAGAGTGCGATTGATAGTATTCATGAAATGTTAAGGCAGGCGAAAAGTGCTGGGAAAATGATAATAATTACCTCGCATTCTAAGTATGATATTCAATCACTTTGTGATGTGGTTTATGTGTTTAGAAATGGAGAATTACTAAATGAAAAAAAACCTGCTGACATTATTTAGTATAGTATTGATAATAGGAACCACTTGTATTTATGGTTACACTAACAAGAGTGAGGGTTATGACTACAATGCTATCGAAGAAAGAATTAAGACAATAAACCCGTTCATTCCGTTTTGGACACTCAATGGGTTGCGAAACGGTATTGGAGTTGCCTACCACGATTTGTATGTAGAATCATATGAGGACTTGGTTTTACATTCTGACTACATATTTATGGTTCAAATATTAGAGGATGAGCAGTGGGGCGGGATAACAAAAACATCAATAAAGGTAACAAAGATTTTTAAGGATATTTCCGATAGTTATGATATAAATGATCATTTATCTTTACTACAAATGAAGTATATATACGTCTATGAAGATAGTGCACAGTTATTTATTGATGCTCCTTATCTATTGAAAAATGGTGAACAGTATGTGGTGTTTCTGAATAAAGTTGATTTGTTTGATAATGTATTTAGATTTTCCACAATGTTCTATAGTGCTATTTATGCTAACGAAGTAATTAAAGTTATAGAGGTTAACGAAAAAAATTTCGAAAAAGTACATGAAACAGGGAAAGAGACCTATTTATACAGCAAATTCAGTAGTAAAGATTATGTATATTCAAACTATGTTGAATGGGCTTATTCAGACATTCAGGATTACGATGATGATGAAAAAGAAATTGCTTTAAAGGGGTTGGAATTATATGTAAATCACTTTGAACTCTATCAAAAGATAGCCAAAGAGATATTGAGCCAGATAGGGATAGTGCCTGAATTTGAAGTGGTTGAATATAGTCACTAAGAGTAAATTATCAAAAGTGATAGTTAATGCTAATGAGCAATTTGTAACATATTTGTATAATGAAGACGAATGAAATTAAAAATATTTCGTCTTTTTCAGTTTTTTAATCGTTTAATATTATGAAAGGAGTTAATGAATGACAGAAAGAGTTTTAGCACTTCTTGCAAAAAACGGTAACAATGAAGCATTAGAAGAGCTAATTTCAATTTATTATCAGAAATTGTATGCCTATTTCCAATATCGTGGTATGAGTGCTGAAACTAGTGAAGATTTAACACAGGAAACTTTTCTTAAGTTAATTAAGAGTATCAAAAAGTACCAAGCCAGAGCTGCTTTTGCAACCTACATTTATGTAATAGCAAACAGTGTGTTTCTTGACTATTGCAAGAAGAAAAAGGATGTTCAACTAAAAGATGAGTCTGCTTTTGAAAATGTAGAGTCAAATAGCCATAATGAGACAATTAGATATGTGCTAGATGAACTAGAGGAAATTGAGCAATTATACATTGTCTACTATTTTTACCAAGGATTAACCTACCGAGAAATTGCACGTATAACTAAAACGCCAGTTTCAACAATCAAAACAAGAGTCAAAAAAGCACTTGAAAAGTGCAAGAAAATGTTGGAGGATGTGGAAAAATGAAACTTGAAGACTATTTCGTTGAGCGAGCAAGTGAGAACCAAATTGAAGATTTTATTAAGCGATTACCAAAACTAAGAAGGGTGAACTTTATCCATTTGGTTTTCTTGCAAGCGAAATTTATCCCATGGTATTATTATGTCTTTGCTGTTTTCTTCCTGATAAGATTGGCACAAACAGACTTAACAAATATAGCCGGCATTTTAAATGAAATTCAAATGTATGCATGCCTTTTGTTTTTTACGGCAGTGCCAGAAATTAGTAAATCAATCACTTATGAAATGGCAGAAATTGAAAAATCATGTCTTAATAATTTAGCTAGATTGGTGTTTGCTAGACTAGTTGTTATCTATTGTCAAATAACCTTATTTTGTTTATTGGCCTTAGTTGTTACACCTATTGTTACTGTGGTTTCAATCTTCGAAATAGCATTACCAGTTCTTGTTAGTTTACTACTTGCTTTATTGATATCTATGTTAATTGGCAAGCAAGATTGGATTAGTATGTGTTGTTCCTATTTTGTAACAGTGGCATTAGTCTTATATGTGGACAACATTATTGATGCTGAATTGATTTTATTAGTTATTGGATATTTAGGAGTTTTTATTATCAACTATATTGTGATATTTATACAGAGAAAGGGATTTGAGCATAATGAAATTGACTATCGAAAAAACAACTAAAGCGTTTAAAAAGAAATTAGCAGTAAACGATTTTAGTTACACATTTGAACCAGGAATATATGGGCTTTTGGGCCCTAATGGCAGCGGTAAGACTACATTAATTAGAATGATATGCGATATTCTAAAACCTACTAAAGGTAACATATTATTAGACGACACAAGCATAAGTGTTTTAGATGAAGACTATCGTGATTTATTAGGATACTTACCACAAGAGTTTGGGTATTACCCCAATTACACAGGTGATGATTTTCTTAGCTATTTGGGACACTTGAAAGGGTTGAGTGCTAAGGAAATAAACATAAAGAAAGATGAACTGCTTAGTTTGGTTGGCTTAAGCAATGAAAGAGCTATTAAGATTAAAAACTATTCAGGTGGGATGAAACAAAGGCTTGGGATTGCACAGGCATTACTGAATGATCCTAAAATCCTAGTACTAGATGAACCAACTGCTGGGCTTGATCCAAAAGAAAGAGCAAGATTTAGAAACCTGATTGCTACACTTGCTGGTGAGAGAATTGTTATTCTTTCTACACATATTGTTAGTGATTTGGAGCATCTTGCCAATAGAACACTGATTATGAAAGATGGAAAGTTATTAGTTGAAGGAACTCATGAGCAGCTAATGAAGGTGTTGGAAAACAGAGTATTTAGTTTAGTAGTTGAGGCAGGTGATCTAGAAGAAGTGAATGAAAGAATGAATGTTATTTCACTAACCCAAATAGACAGTGGCAAAATATTAGTGCGCTATGTTACAGAAAATGATACTTTCAATGGAAAAAATGAGACACCTAACCTAGAAGACTTGTTTATGTATATTTTTGGTGAGTGAAATGAGATTAGAGATTAAAAAACTAGTGACGCCGATGAAAATAATCGTATTAGTTGGAATCATTATTTCGCATTGGAACTCAGGTTACGCTGATAGAGAACAAAAAAGACAAGAAACATTTAGCAGGTATAGTGGAGCAATGAATGAGCAATGGAAAAAGGGAATCATGGCAGACTATGATGAATATATGTCACAAGAAAACATCTACTTCACTGATGTCGAATTAGTTGAGAATGGACTTGAGGTTAATGAAGAAACTCACCTAGCGATAGTAAATCATGAAACGGCAAGTAGTATTGATTTTATGGTATTAGACAGTGCTTATGTTAGTGCTACGAAACTTGACAAAAGGATTAGCGAGGCGATACAAATTACAAAAAGTGTGAATTCAAGTGATGATGCAGTCGATAAGGTATTTGCAAGCCTAGTTACTCAAAGTGATCAATTGATATTTACATATAGTAATGGTTGGTATTTTATTTGTGAAAGCATGAAGTTTTACTCAAGAACAATGGTTGTATTACTAGTAGTATTCTTCTTTGATGCTTCTGGTATCGAGGCTAGTTCAAGAATGTTTGAGTTAGTTAAGACGGCAAAAAAAGGTCGTAAAAAACTGTTGTATCGAAAGTTGACACTAAATGTCTTGGTAACAACGGCCTTATGGTTAATTGTCACAACTGTAATATTCCTTAGAGCTAATGCTTTGTATGGGCTTGGTGGGCATGATGGATTCATGTTTGATGGTATTTATAACTTATCTCCATATATGCTAAGTTGTTGGCAATATATTTTAGTGCAATTGTTGTACTCGTTATCTGCAGCAATCGTGCTAACTTTAATGGTTACGATGATTTCCTATTACTGTAAGAAAACAATTGATAGTTTCATTATTTGTTTAGCCACACTTCTTTTGCCGAGTGTTTTGCTTAACCAGACAGTTTACGTAATGTTGGTATATTATGCACCATTTAATATTGTTGCTCCGGATTACCTACTACGGGTTTTTAGAGGGCTTTATTTAGGAAATATATATGTTTCTAATCTAGTAATAGCAGTTTTTTCTTTAGTGTTATTTCTAATTGGAAGTTACTTTCTATTAATTAGACGAGATGAGAGACATAATTTTGTGGATTCAAAAATTGCTTAGTAGAAAAGAGGTATTAACATGCTTGTAGAAATATTAAAAAAACAGTTGCTGAATGCAAAAACAATAATTTGTTTTGTAGTTTGTTTGTTGCTTTTTGGGGTTGCCATTTTCAGCGGAATAACACCAAATGTCGTTTATCAAGATGCGTTAGTTGAGTTTTTTCCCAGCGGCTATACAGCGGCAGATAAGATTAAAATATTGAAAGAAATTGCGTTAAATGTTCCACTTGATGACAAATATTATGAAGTATTTGATGAGAAATACAGAGAATATGTGGATATTCATGCATACAGTGATGAAAAAATACTAGAGAACTTCAGGGAAGATGGCTACAGTGTTTCACTAAAAGAGGTAGGGAAACTAAAATATAATCCTGAATACTATCCCTTTGTTTTCCCAAAAAACCCTGGCGAAGATCATTATGAATCAACAATGATGTTACGATTTTGGTTTAGTCACCAATTAGAATTATATAGCTTTACAGATGTTGATGGAATGATTAGTGATGAAATCCGTTGGTTTGAGATGCTTGGTTACTCCAAAGCATGGATAGCTGCTGCTGTAGAGCACATGCACAAACAATTTGATGATAACTTAATTTATGATGGCTACAAGCTGGGGTATTCAATATACACCGGAAGCCATATGTTTCTTACGACTACATTGGGACTTTTCCTAGTATTTTGTACATACAATATTTTTAGCGATGATAGGAAAACGCGCGTAATAAACATTGTTGGCGCTAGTAAAAGACGTAAGCAATTATTTGTAAGTAAAATTGCTGCCATTATCCTTATTTCGGTGGGGGCATTTGCAATTTTCGAAGTAACGAATTACTTGATATGTAGTAGTTATTTTGGAATGGGAGATGCAAGTGCTACAGCAATTACCTTATCACGAACCACATTAGACCATCTTAGTGTGTTTAGTCAAGCATCCTTGACAACAATTACCAATTTGTTCGGAGCGATAGTCACTGGTTTGGTATTATCGTTGTTATCCAGTAAGTTCGGTAATAAATCAAGTTTTGTCTTAGGTGTTTTGTGGGTATTGACAACTTTTCTATTATCATACAACATACGTTATTTCTTAACTGACAAGGGCATGCATATGCTGAACCCCGTATCATTATTAGGTAACATATATGGCTATGGCAGTTATGCATATGTGCTTTTGTTTGGCATTTTTACCCCCCTAATTTTAGTAAGTATTGTGATTGGTATCGTATCCATTGTAATAGCGATAATAGTAAATAAACGCTCATTCAATAAGAGCATTTCCTAGTGCCCTAAGTACAAGAATATGATTCAAAAGTTGTTTGGCAAATTTATTCCAGTAATTTATATTAGTATTGCGATTGGTTTAATATTAGTCATCATTTCCCTTGTTGGAAATAGACATTTGTTCAAAAGAGATTTTTCATAATACTATAATAGTTGTATACACTATTTTTGAATGTTAGAATTATTGCATATGGAGGTTCTAACATGAATTGGAGAGAAATAGTAGAAAAGTATCGTGATAAGATAATAAATGATACGGTTGAGTTTATTGGTATTCCCTCAAAGAATGATGAAGCAAATGCTACCACAATGGCACCATATGGGCCAGCGCTAAGGGATGCTTTAGATTATATGATGGATAAAGCAAAAAAGGATGGTTTTGTTACTAAGGAATATGATGGTCATGCGGGGCGTTTGGAATATGGAACTAAAGGAGATGTAATAGGGGTGGTTTGCCACTTGGATGTTGTCCCTGAACAGAAAGAAGGTTGGGATACTCAACCATATAAAGGTGTAATACATGATGGTGCTATTTATGGTCGGGGGTCTAATGATAATAAGGGGCCGACAATAGCAGTGTATTATGCCTTAAGAGCCTTAATCGATCAAGGCTTAAGGCCAAAAAATACCCTGCATATGATATTTGGCTGTGATGAAGAAACTAAGATGCGTTGCATGGATTATTATAAAGAACATACGGATGTTATGCCGGTAAGAGGCTTTGTTCCTGACGCTACTTTTCCAATTAATTATGGAGAACAGGGAATTGCTACATTGGCTATGAAATGTACTTTACCTCAAAGTATTACTTCATTTAAAGCTGGTGAACATGCACATATCGTGGCTCAAGATGCTTATGCCACCATAAATAGCGCCCCTGATAATATTGAGGAACTATTCAGGTTTTTCTTGGTTCAACAAAATTTAAAAGGTGAAATTGATAAAATAGATGATGAATATAATATTCATGTTCAAGGTATTGCTGCTCATGGTTCTAGACCGTTTCAAGGTAAAAATGCTGCCTGTGCTTTATTGTCATTTTTAGGGGCATGCTTAAGTGTTGAGAAGGTAACTGAGATTTCTCGCTTAATCGAAAACTGGCAGGGAAGAGGTTTTGATATTCAATATAAGAGTATGAAAACTGGTGAATTAACTCTTTGTGTTGGTAATGTTGAACTAGTGGATAATGTTCTTAATTGTACCATTGATATTCGTTATCCAGTTGATGTTGATTTCGAAAAAATGGTTGATAAAATGATTGCAAAAGGGGTTAGCATTGATAAAAACTTTGAAATACTTGTTGAAGAAAATCGCTTAGGCAGTTTTGAAGATCCAACTACACCTTACATCGTTAAGCTAGAAGAAATATATCGCAAACATTCTAATGATGAAAAAACACCAATGAAGGTGTCTGCAGGTGATACATACGCCCGTAAATTTGATGGTTTAGTAACTTATGGACCAACTACATCTGAGCATCTGAAAATGAAACATATTGGGCAAGCTCATATGCCTAATGAAGGGATGGATATCGAAACTTTAATGATGGGTTGCGCTATCTATGCTGAAGCCCTGGCTTATCTACTAGATTGCGAATAATGAAAAGGAGATTCTTGGGATTCTCTTTTTTTTACTATTAACCGTTTGTTCAAGGATTGTTAGTCAATTAGAAATTAAAAAAGTCTAGCTAAACAAAATATGTTTTCTAGACTTTATTGTGAATTCAGTTGTCAGTTGCCATAGTATTAGGGTCAACAACGTCCTTGATCTTTTTCTTTCGAAGTAAGATTAGTGCCACCACCACAAACGGCAGTGAAATAACCACAGCTCCAAGCGATGAGATTATTTCTTCCATAATAGTCGTTGCTTGTTGTGGAAGGGAGTTTTCCAATGCTTGAGGAGATAAAAGGGCACCCATTATTAACCCTTGAAGGTCTATTATTGCATGAAGAATTATTGGAACCCAAAGCGATTTGGTTCTTATGTATACAGCTGCGAGGAACATTCCTATAAATGCGGCATATATAACCTGTCCAACTGTTTCAATAAAAGCAGCGCCAGCGAAAAAGTTAGTCAAATGCATAACTCCAAACATAACTGATGAAATCCAGCAGGCTTTTAGTACATCTTTTCTTGTGCCGTTACTATTGTTAAGTAGAACGTTGAGTACTAGTCCACGGACCAAAACTTCTTCCATAAGTCCAATTGCAAATGCCATAGCAAATGCTGATAACAGAGGCAGCAGTTTTGGGGCAACCCAGTATTCCGCTGGTATGTTAGCGGCATTTATTATGTAGATTGCGACTGCATATAGAATTGCATACCAGCCTAATAAAAGTCCTTTTGCGATTCCCTTTACATTGAACCAACCTTTTGCGATGCCAATATGACGAGCAATTATTATTGCTACTAAGCACACTACTAAGCACATTACTAACTCTGCAACTAATTGGATAATTTCTAATGTAGCACTGTTATGGCCAGTAAATGTATTCGATATTATAACAGATAGCGTGGTCATTAATACTGAAACTACAGATATTACAATAATGCTAAACAAAAGAGGGTGTTTTTTCGAAAATGTTTTCATACTTGTTCTTCTCCTATTTCACTTTTCTCAATCCTCTGGAACTCCAAAATGTCTCCAGGTTGACAATCCGAAATATCGCATATTGCATCAAGTGTCGAAAATCTAATTGCACTTATTTTTCCAGCCTTCATCTTCGACAAGTTAACATTTGCAACACCAACCTTTTCGGAAAGTTCATTCAATAACATCTTTCTATCAGCCAATATACGGTCGAGTCTAATAATAATTGCCATATCAAATCCTCCTAAAGGGTCGCGTCTGATTGCCGTTGCAGTTCAGCGCCATATTCAAAGACATAAGCTAAACAGTAGAAAAAGAATGCAAACGCTAAGAAATTAAGATTAATAATTTTCGAACTAACTACAGTCATTTTCTGTAAGTGCATTACTCGAGCCTCGACAAGAAAGGGAAGAAACGTCAAGATAATATTGATTATTTCTTTGGCTTTATCTGAGTAAAGTACAACGTAAGACAGCGCTGCTGCCATCGTAGTTGCCGTAAGAGTAACTATAATTTGCATAACCTTGGTAGCGATATATGCTTTTTTTTGCTAAGTTCTTCATAGTTTGTAGTCTCTTAGACATGGATTTTCCTCCTTAAATAGTTCCTGAAACAAAAATAACACTAAATTATACGATTGTCAACTATTATTTAATGATAAACATTAAATAATTTATATTTAGTGATAAATCGACGTTATGAAATTAGTTCGTAGTTTAAACTAGAATGAGTTAATAATAGATTTTTCACAATAAAAGGTGAGATACCACCTGTTCGTTGGAAATCTCACCAATTAACTTACCATACTACTTTTTCTTACTTTGCCAACAGAATGAGGAAATTTCTGAAATTTCTTTCTATTTACTATTGGCTGCTTGTTCAAGGATGGTTCGAATGATATCCTTGGTTACTACTCCTTCGTGAACTTTTTTCTCATCAAGGTAGAAAGTAGGAACATAGTAGTAGTCATAAGTATTTGCTAAGTCAGCTTGTTCGTTTTCTTCAATTAGTGTTAATTCAATATTGGGAAATTCTGGCTTAAGTTCTTCTAAAAAGTTGAATGCTTGTTTACAATAAGGGCAAGTTTTTAGATAAAACAGTTTAATCATGGTNGTACCTCCTAAATCTAATTTAGCGGATATTAGTGATTATTTCTAGTGAAATAATCTAATTAGAGTATTTTGACTAAAAATGACTAATTATGACTTTACATGACTGATTAATATGATACAATATAATTAACAGAATAAAGAGGATAATATGTTACAAGAAGAACGCTTAGTCTATATTCTAAATCGTTTGAATGAAAGTCCTAGTGTAACGGTGAACCAGTTATCAAAAGAGTTGGATGTTTCTTTGTCAACGGTTCAAAGAGACTTGCGTTTTTTACATGATACAGGTAAAGTTCAACGTTCGCGAGGGGGAGTATTATCTAAATCCTATGGCGAGATTCTCTCAGGTATGACAGAAATATCAGTTGCGGACAAAGAAGATTTGTATACATTTGCTAAAGAAAGAATTGCTAAAGAAGCAGCGCTAGAAGTGCGTGAGGGCGAATGTATTTTTTTGGACTCTGGAACTACTACTGCTTGCATGATTCCTTATTTAGTGCAAAAGGGAGTTACGATAATCACAAACTCTTTCTATTTACTAAGAAAATTTAACTTAACAGAAACAAATATCACTATTCTAGGAGGCAAGTATTATCCCAAATATGATATGACTTTAGGCGCAGGTACCATTGCTCAATTGGAAGAATTGCGCTTTGATCGGGCTTTTTTAAGTACTTGTGGAATTGATTTAGCTTTAAAGGAAATATACGCTGTTGATATTGAAATTGCTCAAATTAAGAAAATGGTCATTGAGCGTTCAAAACATGTCAGTGTACTAATGGATGGCTCTAAATTTGGAATACAAGCGATACAGATTTATGCTAAGACTAATCAAGTAGATAGAATATATACTGAAGTATTTCCGAAGAACTTTAAACAGTTGGACAACGTAATTATTTGCGAGTAGGAGGAAAGTATGAAAACTGTAGATAAGAAAAAAAGAGCATTACTAGAGAGTTTGAAAAACGGCCTAATTGTTTCATGTCAGGTACAAAAAGACGACCCTATTTATACTGACGATATTGTGGTAAAAATGGCTGAAGCGGCAAAATGGGCAGGAGCAGTAGCAATTAGGGCAAATTCTCCTGAGCAGATAAAGGCTATTAAGGCTCAGGTTGATTTACCAATGATTGGCTTATACAAAATATGGCATGATGATACAGATGTGTGTATCACGCCTACTTTGCAAGCTGCTAAGGAAGTATGGGAAGCAGGGGCTCAAATAATTGCACTTGATTGTACGAGTCAAATTACGCATGAAAAAACAGTTGCCTGGGATTTGATTAAGGAAGTGAAAAAGGAAATACCGGAGGCGATTATTTTTGCCGATATCTCCAATTATGAGGAAGCCAAAAGAGCGATCGAAAATGGTGCTGATATTGTAGCTCCGACTTTGTATGGTTATACTGAAGAAACTAAGGATATTGAATATCCTGACTTAAGGGAATTTGCTAGAATGTGTCGTGATTTTAAGGATGATGTTTATATGATGATGGAAGGTCATCTTTATACTCCGGAAGATGCAATGAAGTGTTTATATCTTGGAGCGCATGCAGTAGTGGTGGGAAGTGCAATTACTAGGCCCCATTTAACTGCTAAACGTTTTGTAGATTTATTGAGTGGCTATCAAGATAATTGGAGAGAGGCCGAAAAGAGGAAACACTAATGAGCTTAGCTAGGGTTGATGGAGTTCAAAATGTTGAGGTAAGTATTAAACTGCCTTGTGAGAAGACTTTACAAGANCAACTCTTAATCATGGAGAAATATACTAAAGTTCATCAAGAATCTGGCAACTTATCGAAAGAAAGACGCGAAATTAACTGTCTAAAAGTAATTTATCCTAGGATGTTTAGAAGTATTCAAGAGACTGATAGAATTGCCGGAAGACTGGATGTATTACCTATAGGTTTTGGTTGTGTAACCTCGCTGGGAGGAGTAGGGCATTATTGTGTCTTCAATAAGTTAAGAGAATTTCAACAGCAACTTCCAAATGAGTTGGAACGTAATAGGGTGCAGAAACTTTATGATTACTGGTTGAATCACGATGTTAAGGCTATCTATTGCGATAAGATGTTAGACGATGTTCATTCAGGGCGATTTGTTGATTGTCAACATCCATTTTTATCAACGGCTAGATTAAGTGGAATGATGCTTGATTATCATAAGCTAATGGATTTAGGATTGAATGGGTTAAAGCAGTTAATTGATGAGCAACTGAAGACTGATAGCGATAATGAGCTTCTTTTGGCAGCTATTGAGGCATTGAAAATATGCCAGGACACTATTGAATATTTGAGAGTTGATTGTGAAGTTCAACTTCATTTTAGTAATAGTAAAAGAAAAAAAGAGTTGAATCAGATTATAACTAGTCTTAAAAATATTAGAGAAAATGCGCCCAAGTCTTTTCATGAGGCTTTACAATTATTCTGGATTTATGCTCATCTAGCAGGCTGCATCAATTATGGGCGCTTGGATGATGTGTTAGGGCCATTTCTAAAACATGATGTGGATAATGGTGTTCTTTTGGAAAGTGAAGCAATTGAGATTTTGAAATCATTGTGGTTGATGATTGAGAATAGAAGAACTACTGTTAATGGGCGAATCATTGTTGGTGGTAGAGGCAGAAGGCATCCAATTGCTGCCGATTATTTTACTAAATTGGCATTGAAGGTTACCTATGAATGTCGTTACGTTGAACCGCAATTCACATTAAGATTTGATAAAAATACAACTAAAGAGATCATGGATATGGCTTATGATTGTTTAGGTGCCAAGGCGACTTATCCAACCCTATATAATGATGACGTTAATATTCCAGCCGTAATGTATGGAATGCGAGTTGATGAAAAAACTGCTGAGCAGTATTTACCTTTTGGTTGTGGTGAATTTGTCATTCAAGGACAAAGTGTAGGGACTCCTAATACCCTATTAAACTTGTTGAAGATATTGAATATAACTCTTCATGAAGGAATTGATCCAGTTGATAATAGATATAAAGCAGGCAATGTTGTTTTGCCAAAAATGGCAGACATTACCAGTTTTGAGATGTTCTATCAAGCATATAAAGACTTATTGAATTTCTACCTAGATTTATCAATAGAGCATCAATATGCAAGTTATGAAGTAATGAACCAAGAAGTATCCTTTATTTTCGCTAGTATATTGATGGATGATTGCCTTGATAGGAAAAAAGCATTACTTGATGGTGGTGTTAAATATCTTGGAGGCACTAATGAAACTTATGGTAATATCAATGCTTCTGATGCTTTGTTTGCGATAAGAAAATTAGTATTTGAAGACAATAAGTATACTTTGCCAGAACTTATTAAAGCACAAGATGCTGATTTTGATGGTTATTTTGTGATTCAAAATGATTTGCTAAACTGTCATAAATATGGAAATGATTATGAAGATGTAGATAATATGGCCAACGACTTGTACGAATTTGTGGCTAAGGGAATTAGGGATAGAGGAATAGAGATGGGAATGCAATATTACTTAATTGTTATTTCTAATAACCAAACCAATACAGATTGGGGTAAATGCACTGCGGCTTCTTTGGATGGCAGAAGGGCTTTTACTTATCTGAACCCTGCAAATAATCCGGTAGGTGGCGCTAATAAACTAGGGCCTACTGCGATGCTAAACTCCTTAGTAAAGTTTGATGCGAAGTATCATGGTGGTTCGGTGCAGAACATAAAGTTTACTCCGAATATGTTTAATGGAAAAAGGGAGATTGTTAAACAATTATTTGCAACGTATTTTGAAAAAGGTGGTTGCCATTTGATGGTGACGGTGGTTGATCACAAAGAATTGGAAGATGCGCAACTACATCCAGAAAAATATCCTAATTTAATTGTTAGAGTTAGCGGTTTTTCAGCAGTATTTGTTAATCTAGATAAAGAGGTTCAAGATGAGTTAATCTCACGGGTGTTGTATGATGCCTAGATTGAAAGTGCTAGAAATTGAACGTTTTGCGATTCATGATGGCCCAGGTATAAGAACTGCTGTTTTCTTGCAGGGATGCCCTTTACGCTGCCCTTGGTGCGCTAATCCAGAATCTCAGGAAATAATCAATCATTTGATGTATAAGCAAGATAGCTGCTTGAAATGTAGTGGTTGTGTTGAAATATGTCCACTAAAAGCACTACGAATCAAGGCTGAAAGAGTGGTTATTAACCGCGATGTATGTGATGGTTGTGGCAAATGTGCTGTTGTTTGTCCCACCCAGTCAATTCGTTTTGTTCAAATGGACTTGAGTGTTGATGAGGTTGTTAATGAGGTAGCCAAAGATGAGGCTTATTATCAAACTAGTGGTGGAGGAGTTACTATTAGTGGTGGTGAAGTTTTTGTACAGTTTGATGGTTTTTTGAGTTTGATAAAAGAATGTAAAAAAAGAGGTTTCCATGTGGCGGTAGAAACAACTGGGCAAACAAGTAAGGAAAAACTACTAGAAGCTGAAGCCTATATTGATACCTTCTTATGGGACATTAAGCATGTGGATGCTACTAAACTGAAGAAAGAAACACTAGGGGACTTAAACTTGATTCTCGCTAATCTAGATTTGATTGACCCTGAGAAACTAATTATCAGAATGCCAGTTATTCCTGGTTTTAACGATGATGAAGAAACTATTTTAGCTGTATTTAAACTAGCAAGCAGTAAAGGTATTAAAAGGGTAGATTTATTGCCTTATCATCGTTTGGGGCTAAATAAGTATCGCCAACTTGATAGACCCTATACTTTGGATTGTGAAGCGATTAACCCTAATGAATTATTGAAGTATTTGGATTATCATAAAAAGTATGGGCTTAAAATTAGTATTGGTGGTTAGCCCTAATTATTAGGACTTCTATACATTTAAAGAAAAAGGAGAGTTAAAATGAAGCCAACAAAAAAAGCATGTGAAATGACTACTAAAGAATTGGGCCGTTATATCGATCAATCAGTTCTAAAACCAGAATTCACAGAAGAAGAGATTCGCAAGTATATTCAAGAAGGCATTGATTATGGATGTCGTACAGTATGTATTAATCCTGCTGCATTAGAAATTGCTAAAGAAATGTGTGCAGGTACAGATACTGAAGTATGTGTTGTTTGTGATTTCCCATTTGGGCTAAGTTCTACTGCATCAAAAGTGCAACAAGCTGAGATGATGATTAAGGATGGTGGGGTGCCTGAACTTGATGTGGTTTGTAACTATGGATGGATTCGCAGTGGTAAGTGGGACGATGTACATGATGACATTAAGGCCGTGGCAGATGTTTGCCATAAGTATGGTGTTAAGTTGAAATCCATTATGGAAACTGATGCGCTAACGGTTGAGGAAGTTAAAAAAGCGACAGATGTTATTATTAAAGCAGGAAGTGATTTTGTGAAAACTTCTACTGGTTTTCTAAGTGGGCATGAACTAAAGGGAGCGACTCCAGAAATAATCGCAGAAATCATGGAAGTCGTTGATGGCCGTTGTGAAATTAAGGGTTCTGGTAGCATTCGAACTCAAGAACACTTCTTCCAGTTGATTGATATGGGAATTGATAGGATGGGGATAGGTTACAAATCTACTCCTACTGTATTAGGTTTGGATAATAGTGCTGGAGACAAAAATTACTAAGAGTTTAAAATTAAGGCTAGTAATAAATAAAAAATGAATTATTGATGATTTGCTAGGCAAGTTTAATATACAAAAAGTAGCGACTGTGAAAAGCAGTCGCTATATCAATATACCTGCTAGTAAAATCGTCAAATCAAACACAATAATATAAATGATTTTTAGCAATGATATGTTAAAATAGTAATGTGAAAAGTGGAGGAAGAATATGTTAAGCAAAAGTGAATTACAAACGCATGCCCTAAATATGCGTCGAAACATCGTTAAAATGGTGACTAATGCGGCTTCGGGACACCCTGGCGGAAGTTTGTCATGTGTGGAGATCCTAAATTGGTTATATTTTAATGAAATGGATGTTAACGAAAGCAATGTTAAGGGAATCAATAGAGATCGTTTTGTGTTGAGCAAGGGTCATGCTTCGCCTGCTTTATATGCGATATTATGTGAAAAGGGTTTTTTACCTGAGGAAGAGCTGAAGACTTTTAGGGCAATTAATTCTCGTTTGCAAGGTCATCCAAATATGAATTATGTGGATGGAGTTGATATGAGCACAGGTAGTTTGGGTCAAGGTTTATCGGCGGCAGTAGGTATGGCAATTGCTAATAAGATAGATGGTAATGATCATCGTATTTACTGTCTGGTTGGTGATGGAGAATCACAAGAAGGTCAAATCTGGGAGGCAGTAATGGCTGCTAGCCATTATAAACTAGATAATCTTTGTGCGATAATTGATTTCAATGGTTTGCAAATTGATGGTGATATTACCAAGGTAATGGACCCAACTCCTTTTGATACCAAATACGAAGCATTTGGTTGGAATGTTGCAGTTGTTGATGGGCACAATTATGATGAAATAGAGAACGCTTTTGCATGTGCAAAGAAAACTAAAGGAAAACCAACAGTGATTATTGCTAAGACAGTGAAAGGCAAAGGGGTATCATATATGGAGAATCAAGCTGGATGGCATGGTTCTGCCCCAAGTGTTGAGCAATGTGAAGAAGCAATGAAAGAATTAGGAGGAAACTAAGATGGGGAAAACAGCAACTAGAGAAGCGTATGGAAAAGCCCTAGCGGAATTAATTGTTAAGAATCCTAATGTGGTGGTTCTTGATGCAGACTTAACCAAGAGTACAAAAACAGCGGATGCTAAAAATGCTTGCCCTGAAAGACACTTTAATATGGGAATTGCTGAGGGCAATATGATAACAACTGCGGCTGGAATCGCTACTAGCGGTAAAGTGGTATTTGCTAGCAGTTTCTCCATTTTTGCAACGGGCAGAGCCTTTGAGCAAATTCGTAATAGTATTTGTTATCCAAAATTAAATGTAAAAATCTGTGGTACTCATGCTGGAATTACGGTGGGCGAAGATGGGGCATCTCACCAAGCATTAGAGGATATCGCTATTATGAGAGCTATTCCAAATATGGTTGTTATTCAGCCATGTGATGGTAAGGAAACGGAAGAAGTAATAAAATTCGTAAGTGAATATGTCGGTCCAGTCTATGTAAGATTAGGCAGAAGTGCAGTTGAGGATGTTCATGATGACAGTTATACTTTTAAACTTGGTAAGGGTGAGGTGCTAAAACATGGTAAGGACATTGCCCTAATTGCGACAGGAATGATGGTTCAAGAAGCTCTTACGGCAGCTAAAATGCTGCAAGAAGAGGGTATAGATGTTACAGTCGTTAATATGCCAAGTATCAAACCAATAGACGAAGAATTAGTTATTGAATTAGCTAATAACCACTCTATACTGTATACCTTGGAAGAACACAATATAATTGGTGGGTTAGGTTCGGCCGTTTGCGAAGTAAGTGCAAAATACCATCCAGTTAAGGTTGAGAGAATTGGTGTCGAAGATACTTTTGGGGAAAGTGGGAAACCGCAAGAACTACTTGATAAGTATGGCTTAAGTGCTAGAAAGATTGTAGAGAAAATAAAGCAAACGATGTGAAAAGATGATCTTGAATCATCTTTTTGAGTTTCTATTTGACTTTTAGTTGTGCTGATGTATTATATAAGTAATACAAGGGAGGAACTGATATGAAAACAGGCAATAAAGTGCTTAAGATGATGTTAGTTAGTTTAATGTTTTTATCAATGTTTGGATGTACCAGAAGGGAACCTACAAATCCAAATGCAGCCCCTAATGGGTCATATATTGGTTTTATTGAAGTTGAGGGAACTATTAGTTCTGAAGTTGAAGACACACTATTTAGTGCTGCTGCTACCTATCGCCATGAGGCAACACTTGATTTCATTGATCGAATGACTAATGATAGTAATAATAAAGGACTACTAATTTACATTAATAGTCCAGGTGGAACCGTATATGATAGTGACGAACTGTATTTGAAGTTAATGGAATATAAGCAAAGAACCAATAGACCGATTTGGGTTTATATGGGGCCAATGGCCTGCAGTGGTGGTTATTATATTGCGATGGCTGCCGACAAAATAGTTGCCAATCGTAATAGTTGGACTGGTTCAATTGGTGTTATCATTCAGGTCCAAGACATTTCAGGTTTGTTAAGCAAACTAGGAATCGAAATTGACAGTATTGTTAGTGGTAAGAATAAGGATATGGCTTCTGGTTTTAGAGAAATGACTAAGGAAGAAAGAGCTATTCTACAAAGCCTTGTCGACGAAGCATTTGAACAATTTGTGGAGATAGTAGCCGATGGTAGAAAGATGCCAATTGAAGATGTGAAGAAATTGGCAGATGGTAGAATCTACACCGCCAAACAAGCTCTTGAAGCAAAACTAATTGATGAGATTGCTGGATATGATGAAACAATACTAAAAATGCTCGCTGAGTTGGGTGCGAGTGGATTTTATGAGATGGAACCACCAGCAGCGCCAAGTACAATATTCGACCAATTATTTATGAGCGGAAGATTGTCATTAACAGAAACTCAGATTTTAGAGTTGCTAAAAATTCTAGAAGCTGTTAAGCCTGCCAAGCCAATGTATATGA
>JGI994J12354_10001361_pt1 | contig 24785 bp, 19 predicted proteins | sample IntmicLarv3ML3BL_FD_12354 | JGI IMG/M metagenome (IMG submission 12354)
TTGTTGTAGCCATAGAGACGAGCCACTTCCTCCGCCAAATCTGCATAGGTTTCCACATCTGCGCGCCAGGAAGGCACCGTGACCTGCTCCTTCTCCACGGTGAAGCCCAGTGTGGTCAAATAACCGCTCATGGTCTCGGCAGAGATGTCCGTACCCAGCAGAGCGTTGATTTTATCCGCCTGCAGGTCGAGAACCGTGGGGTATTTGTCGGCGGCAATCACATCAATCACGCCATCGAGCACCTCGCCACAGCCCAGCAGCTCCACCAGTTCGCAGGCCCGATTTACCGCAACCATGGTAAGCATGGCATCCAGGCCTTTTTCGTAGCGAGCAGAGGCATCAGTACGCATGCCAAGCCGGAAAGCGGTTTTGCGCACAGAAATGCCACTGAAGTTGGCGGATTCAAACACCACCATCGCCGTATCGCCCACGATTTCCGAATTTTCGCCGCCCATCACGCCGGCCACAGCGACAGGGCGATGTTCATCGGCAATGACCAGCATGTCAGTCTCCAGAGCATGGGGCTTACCGTCGAGCGTAGTCAGGCTCTCTCCTACCCGGGCAGAACGCACATGGATATGGCCTCCTTCCACGCAGGAAAAGTCGAAGGCGTGCATAGGCTGACCATACTCCAGCATGACGTAATTGGTAATGTCCACCACATTATTGATGGGGCGCACACCGGCGGCGTGGAGCCGCTCCCGCAGCCAGCGAGGGGAAGGGGCGATTTTTACGTTTTTCACCATGCGGGCGGTGTAACGGGGGCAGAGAGCGCCATCCTCAATGTCAATATCCAAATGGTCGAAGATTTCCCCTGCGCCCCCTTTTACCTCAGGGGCATGGAGCTTAAATGGTTGGCCGAACACAGCGGCTGCCTCCCGTGCAATACCAATCATAGAGAGGCAGTCAGGCCGGTTGGGGGTAATTTCAAACTCGGCCACGTGGTCGTTCAGGCCGATGGCGGCACAAATGTCATCGCCGGGGGTGCACGCCTCTTGCAAGATGAAAATACCATCCTCAATGGCATAGGGGAAGTTATGGGTGGTCAGACCCAACTCCTTCAGAGAGCAAAGCATGCCCTGGGAGGCCACACCCCGCAGCTCGCCTGCGGTGATTTTCACGCCGCCGACAAGAGTGGATTCGTCCTTCGCCACGGGCACAAAATCTCCTTCGCTGACGTTTTGCGCACCAGTGACAATCTGCACCTGCTCGCTGCCCACATCAATCTGACAAACCCAGAGATGATCCGAATCCCCATGGCGAGCCATGGACAAAACCTTGCCGACGACCACGTTTTCGATGCCTTCGTGCTGGTCGTGTATGCCCTCCACCATCGAGCCGCTCATGGTCATGGCATCGGAAAATTCCTTATCAGAAACGCTGCTGAGGTCAACCAGTTCGTTGAGCCATTTTCTCGAACAATTCATCTTCGTCCACCTCTCTTAAAATTGCGCTAAGAAGCGCATATCGTTTTCAAACAGCAGCCGCAAATCCGTGATGGAGAAGCGGCGCATGGCGGTGCGTTCCACACCCATGCCAAAAGCAAAGCCGGAATAAATCTCCGAGTCAATGCCGCAGCCGCGCAGTACATTGGGATGCACCATGCCTGCGCCGAGAAGTTCAATCCATCCCTCACCTTTGCAGATGCGGCAGCCCTCGCCACCGCAGTTGTGGCACTGCACATCCACCTCACAGCTGGGCTCGGTGAAAGGGAAATGATGTGGGCGGAAGCGGGTTTTTGTTCCCTCGCCATAAAGCTTTTCCACCATGGCATTGAGTGTGCCCTTCAGGTCGGACATGGTGATGCCCTTATCCACGACCAAGCCCTCAATCTGATGGAACATGGGGCTGTGGGTGGCGTCTACCTCGTCTTTGCGATACACCCGACCCGGGGCGATGATGCGAATGGGAGGCTTCTGGTTTTCCATCACCCGCACCTGCACCGGCGAGGTCTGGCTGCGGAGCATGACGGTGGAATCCTCCTTGAAATAGAACGTATCTTGCCAGTCCATGGAGGGGTGGCCTTCCGGCGTGTTGAGCTTTTGGAAGTTATTCACGGCGTACTCCACTTCCGGCCCCTCTGCAATAGAAAACCCCATGCCTACAAAGATATCCCGCACTTCTTCCATGACGATGCTCATGGGGTGACGATGGCCGAATTCCGGCGACTTGCCGGGGATGGTCACATCCACGGTTTCTGCCTCGAGGGTTTCGGCCAGCGCTGCGGCAGCCAAAGCCTGCTTTTTGCCGTCAATGGCGGCAGTAAGCGCCTCCCGCACTTTGTTGGCCAGTTCTCCGATGACAGGCCGCTCCTCGGCAGAAAGCTGGCCCATCTGCTTCAAGATGGCGGTCAAGTCGCCCTTTTTGCCCAAATATTTGACCCGCAGTTGCTCCAGCACAGCAGAATCAGTTGCTGCATCAATGGCGGCGAGCGCCTCCCGCTCGATGGCCCCTAGTTGTTCTTTCAATGGTGTCATCTCCTTTTAGATGTTATTTTGTATGAAAATCAAGTTTTTTGGGGAAACAAAAAAAGCCCCCGCCCCACACTGGAACGAAAGCTTTGCTTCCGTGGTACCACCCAAATTCGCAGAAAAGCTCTGCGCACTTTGCACCCCGGATAACGGCAGAGCAGGCCGTCTGTCTCTCAACAGCAACTCCCGGGCGAACCAAGCAGGCGCAATGCAAGGCAGCTTACAGCCAGTGGCCGCCCCTCTCTTAAATGCAGTGCAAAATCCGCTATTTTCCCGTTCCTCGTCATTTTTCTCTCATGATTATAGCATGAAACCCAGAAATGTCAAGGGTTTTCACGCCATGACACGGAGGAAACGGCAGCTTATGGGCGAGGTAGATAGAATTCCATGATGGTTTTCAGCTTGTTAACTGTCTGCTCCGCAGGCAGAGCCTGGTAGAGAATTCTGTGGAGACTTTCCAGTGCACGAAAACAATACCCCTCCAGCATATAGGGCAGAACAGGACGCAGCTCGTCCATAGTGATGGCATAGTGGCTCTCGTTTAACATCAACATTTCCACAATTAAATCCACAGCGAAATCCTCGCTCCGAGGCTCCTGGGCAGAGCTGGCAACGGCAGGAGTCGAGTCATGCATACAATCCCCCTCTTTCACTATGTTGTTGTTTTCATTATAACCTGATTCAGGTTATAATGCAAGGTTTTTTCCTGCGTGATTTACTATGTATTTGAGGTGATGTCATGCGCTCCAGACTGCGTGATCTACGACAGGATAGTGATAAAAATCAGCGACAAATTGCAGAATTGCTTGGAATGTCGCAGACTGGGTACTCAAAATACGAAACGGAAGAAAATGATATTCCGACGGAAGTACTCGTCAAACTGGCAAATTATTATCATGTGAGCATTGACTATATGCTCTACCAAACAGATAAAAAAGAGAGATGCTTATAAAAAAACCTTCGCAGTTTTCACTGCGAAGGTTTTTTATTGTTTTCGCTTGTCAATGCCCTTACTACCGGTCATCTAGGCCGTCTCATCTGCTCCAAAATTCGCCGCACCCATTGTTGGGCTGCTCGTATTTTGTCGTCTGCGTTCCGCTTGAGCTTCCCTGCTCAGACGCTTAGCCCTTCTTCACCTTAAAATTCCGCACTGCCCACCGTCCGCGGGAAAGGAAGCACGTCTCGAATGTTGGCAACGCCGGTGAGGTACATAATCATCCGCTCAAAGCCCAGGCCGAAACCTGCGTGCTTGGTGCCGCCGTAGCGACGCAAATCCAGATACCACCAGTAGTCCTCCGGATTGAGACCCAGCTCTGTCATGCGAGCCTCCAGCACGTCAAGCCGCTCCTCCCGCTGGCTGCCGCCAATGAGTTCGCCAATGCCGGGCACAAGGCAGTCCGTGGCAGCAACGGTTTTGCCATCATCATTCATGCGCATGTAGAACGCCTTAATTTCCTTGGGGTAATCGGTGACGAACACAGGACGCTGGAAGTGCTTCTCGGTCAAATAGCGCTCGTGTTCGGTCTGCAAATCGCAGCCCCAGTCCACTGGATACTCAAAGTTCTGGCCGGAGGCCTTGAGGATTTCGATAGCCTCAGTGTAGCTCACCCGGCCGAATTCGGCGTTCATCACGCCGGAGAGTCGCTCAACAAGCCCCTTGTCCACAAATTTGCTCAAAAACTCCATGTCCGCCGGACATTTTTCCAGCACCGTGCGGATGATGTACTTGACCATATCCTCGGCCAGCTGCATATCATCCTGCAAATCGGCAAAGGCGATTTCCGGCTCAATCATCCAGAATTCGCAGGCATGGCGGGGCGTGTTAGAGTTCTCCGCCCGGAAAGTCGGGCCGAAGGTATAGGTATCAGCAAAGGCCATAGCGAAAGTTTCCACGTTGAGCTGGCCGGACACAGTGAGACAGGCGGGCTTGCCGAAAAAGTCCTGACTGTAATCCACTTCGCCGTCTTTCATAGGAATGTTTTGCGCATCCAGCGTGCTCACATGGAACATCTCGCCGGCACCCTCAGCATCGCTGGCGGTGATAATCGGCGTGTGAACGTAGATAAATCCACGATTCTGGAAAAAACAATGAATGGCATGAGCCGCCACGGAGCGAATGCGAAATACCGCCGAGTAGAGGTTGGTGCGGGGGCGCAGGTGAGCGATGGTGCGCAAATACTCCACGCTGTGCCGCTTCGGCTGAAGGGGATAGTCCGGCGAGGATGCCCCCTCGATTTCGATGGTGGCAGCTTGCAGCTCGTAAGGCTGCTTCGCCTCCGGTGTAAGGACAAACTTGCCAGTGATGATGAAAGAGGTGCCCACGTTGCAACGGGCGATCTGGTTGAAATTATCCAAGTTGTCGGCGGAAAACACCACCTGAACCGGGGTGAAACAACTACCGTCGTTCAATTCAATAAATCCAAAGGTTTTCATATCGCGCAGATTTTTGCCCCAACCCGCCACGGTGACGGTCTGGTCGGAAAATGCGGTCGCATCTGCGTGAAGCTGCGCCAGTCTGATTCGTTGCATGTTACGTTCCTCCTGTGTATATGTTCATAATACGCACAATATGCGTACTTGTAATGTAGTATTATACTACGGAATCAAGACTTTTACAAGAGTTGGTTTTGCCCGGCGAACACAGGAAAAGGCCTTGACTTTTGTAAGAAAAAATGATAAAGTAAACATATGTTTTAAAAGTAAATATATATTTAGAGTCGAGGTGGTCTCATGACACAGCGGGAGCAGGAGCTGCTGCGCATCATCAGCGAAAACCCGCAAATTTCCCAGCAGGAGCTAGCGGACACATTGGGCATCGCCCGCTCGTCGGCCGGAGTGCATATTTCCAATCTAATGAAGAAGGGACACATCACTGGCAAGGGTTATATTGTGCGCCAGCGCCCCTACGTGGTGGTGGTCGGCGGCGTAACACGGGACATTGGCGGGCGGCCTTATAAAACCTTGGTGCCTCAAGACTCCAATCCGGCCAAAATCCGGGTGAATATCGGCGGCGTGGGGCGCAACATCGCCCACAACATGAGCTTGCTGGGGCTGGATGTGCGGCTGGTGACAGCGTTGGCAGAGGACGATTTTGCGCCAGTGGTGCAGCAAAATTGCCGTGACCTGGGTATCGACCTGAGCGGCGCACTGAACGTGCCCGGCGGCGTAACAGCGACCTACCTCTACGTGCTCGACGAGGGCGGCGACATGGCAGTAGCCCTTGTGGATATGGACATCAACGACCACATCACGCCCGCTTTCCTCCAGCGGCGGCAAAAGCTGCTGGATGGCGCACAGCTGGTGGTTCTGGACACCAACATCCCTGCCGAGAGCATTCTCTGGCTTGCTGAACACTGCAAGGCGCCTATTTTTGCCGATCCAGTGTCCACTGCTAAGGCGGGCAAGCTCAAAGCGGCGCTGGGTAAACTCCACACCGTGAAACCCAATCGCATGGAGGCGGAGCTGCTCACCGGCATTCCCATTACCGATGAGCCCTCTTTGCACTCGGCAGCGCAGGCGATGCTAGGCACGGGTTTGCAGCGGGTGTTTCTCTCCCTCGGTGCTGACGGAGTCTACTGCGCCGACCAAAGCGGCGGACAGATTGTGCCCTGTGTTAAGACCGAGCTGCGCAATGCCACCGGCGCTGGCGATGCTTTTATGGCGGCGTTAGCCTGGGCACATTTAGAAGGCTATGATTTGGTGCAGGCCGCCAAAGCCGGCTTGTCTGCCGCAGCTATCGCTATGGAGGGCGAGGAAACAGTGAATCCGGACATGGCCGTCGAAATCGTAAAGGCACGATACAACTTATAATATAATGAGGAGAATATCAATGAGCTTTGAGAAATATTTAGACATTTCCCCTGAGGTTGCCCAAGCGCTGGCAGTGGGCAAGCCCGTCGTTGCCTTGGAGAGCACTATCATTTCCCATGGCATGCCCTACCCTGAAAACATCGCTATGTGCCAGGAGGTAGAGCGCATCATTCGCAGCAACGGTGCCATTCCTGCCACGATTGCGATTCTGGGCGGTCGACTCAAGGTGGGTCTGAGCGCCGAGGAGCTGGAGTTTTTGGCCAATCCTGTTAATGTCATCGAAAAAGTGAGTCGCCGTGATTTGGCCGTCGTCGTGGCACAGGGCATCAACGGCGCAACGACAGTTGCTACTACCATGATTATCGCTGCCATGGCGGGGATTTCCGTGTTCGCCACCGGTGGCATCGGCGGCGTGCATCGGGGTGCAGAAGCTACCATGGATATTTCCGCTGATTTAGAGGAGCTGGGTCAGACTCCCGTCATGGTTGTCTGCGCCGGAGCGAAGTCGATTCTGGACATCGGCCTCACACTGGAGTATCTGGAGACCAAGGGCGTGCCGGTCATCGGCTTCGGCACCGACGAGTTGCCCGCCTTCTACACCCGCAAGAGCGGCTACGGCGTGGACTATCGCATGAACGAACCCAAGCAAGTGGCGGATGCTTTCCGTGCGGGCGTAGAGTTGGGGCTCAAGGGCGGCATGTTGGTGGCAAATCCCATCCCTGAGGAATTCGCCATGGACTTCGATGTGATTAATAAAGCCATTTATGATGCTGTCGTTGAGGCAGAGCAGTTGGGCATCCACGGAAAAGAGACCACACCCTTCCTGCTGGCGAAAATCAAAGACATCACCGGCGGGAGCAGTCTGGCCTCAAATATACAGCTTGTTTATAACAATGCGAAGGTCGCAGCGCAGATTTCTGTTATGTTAAAATAATAGGAACTATTTTTATTATTTGGGGAACAAACTCAATTTCGTACCGTCAAACAGTTTGGATGTGAACAAATTCTTCTTGAAATGTTCGTGTCCAAGCTGTTACTTTTACAGCGGCACATAGCACCGGAAATCATTCACAAGGGCGATATTTGTGAAGCAGGCTTTGATATTCCTCCCTGGTGGCGATACGCCCCACGGCCGAGAGGGAAACTGCCTCAAAGTCGAAGATTTCCTGTGCCAAGTCCTGCACCCCCTGTTGGGTAACGGCATCATAGGCAGCGGCAATTTCCTCTGCCGAGGGGATGTGGTCGTGGAAGAGGCTGCTGCGCCCCAAATGACTCATGCGGGACTGGGTGGACTCCATACCCATGAGCACGTTGGATTTGCTCTGTTCTTTGGCACGGTGAACCTCCTCAGCGGTCGGGCCATCTGCGGCAAACCGGACAATCGTGTCGCATATGGTAACCAGCGCCTGCTGTTCCGTGTCTTTGCCCAGAGCAGTGTAAACGCACAGCAAACCGGTGTCCTCATGCGTGGAGCCGTAGCTGTAAATGGAGTAGCACAGTCCTTGCTGCTCCCGCACATTTTGAAACAGGCGAGAGGATACACCTCCGCCTAAAACGGAAGAGAGCACTTGCATCTCATAACGGCGCTGGTGGCCGAAAGGTAACCCCGGAAAAGCTAGCGTGAGATGGTTTTGCTCAATGGCACGCTTTTTCACCGTCACGGCAGGACGGTAGATGGCAGGCTTTGGCGATGAATTTTGTCCTGCAGGGAGCTGGGAGAACTCTTCCCGCAGATAATTGACATGCTCTTCCGAAAAACTGCCCGCCAGCGCCACCACTACGTCGCCCCCCCGATAGTGAGCATCCTTATAGGCCTTGAGAGACTCCCCCGTCATCGTACGCAGGGTCTTCTCACGGCCGAGAATGGGTCGCCCCAGCGGAGAACGACGGTAGACGGCAGCGGCGAGCCGCTCGGCGACTAAGTCGTCCGGCGTGTCTTCGTACATGCCGATTTCTTCCAAAATTACGCCCCGCTCAGTCTGCACATCCCCTTCATCGAAGCGGGAACGGAAAAACATATCGCAAAGCAGGTCAGAGGCCTGCCCCAAATGCTCATCCAGACAGCGCACGTAGAAACAGGTGGTTTCTTTGGTGGTATAAGCATTGAGCTGACCACCGATGAAATCGCTCTCTGCGGCCAGTTCTGCGGCAGAACGGTCTGCGGTTCCTTTAAAGAGCATATGCTCAATAAAGTGGGCTGCGCCACTTTCGGCCGCAGCCTCGTGGCGAGAGCCGGTTGCAACGAAAATGCCCAAGGCGCATGAACGGACACTGGCAATGGGTTCCCGAACGAATCGCACCCCGTTTGGAAGGATTTCTGACTGAATCACGAGCAAAACCTCACTTCGATATTATATGATGTAATCATACAAATTGTAATTGATAGTCGGCAATATTTTGTCAAAAGGTGGGGGGAATTAGCAAAAAACGATAGTTATTATACGATTAGTAATCGTTTTTATTGACATGGAGTGAAAATTATAGTATGATAATAACACAAAACCTGTGTTTGTAAAGGAGCGTGTTCAATTTGAGCATAAAGGTTAATTATAACCCCGGTGAAATCCTAATGTCAGTTTTGCGTGTTACCCAGCACATGTCGCAGGTGTTTCGCAGCCATTTCGGCAAGCTAAACTTAACCTTCCCACAAGCTCTGGTACTTACCGTGCTCGGGGAAGAGGGCGGCATGCCTTTAGGGCAGCTGTCGGAAAAAACCGGCAGTGCCAACAGCACCATTTCCGGTATTGTAGACCGGCTGGAAAAGCTGGGGCTCGTACGCCGCCATCGCAGTGATCAAGATCGCCGGGTAATCTACGTGGCGACCACAGAGAAATACGAAAGTTTGAAAGAGAACTCGGTCACCAGTGTGCATAGCTATTTTTCAGAGATTTTAGGCGAATTGTGCGAGGAAGACAAAAAAAATATCCTTAGTTCGCTAAATCGACTTGACGAAGTACTCAAAGATGCGCTAGAATGGGCAGACTAAGAAAAATATTGCTGCACCAATTTTTCGCACATTGAGTGAAGCGGCTGAGGATGAGTGCATATGGCCAATCACACCCACGGATATGGTTCGTATAGAGGGCGGGGGCACCCGGTTTTCCGGTTGCTCCTCCTTTTGCTTACTGTAGCTGCCGTTTTGGTTGTGGTTGGCTTTTTTTTGCTGCAACCCTACATTATATATTCTGCCGATGGGGTAGAAATTAATCTTCCTTTTTTGTCGAAGGATTTGCCAATTGATGATCCCATCACTACGCCGGAGCTGGTGGTTGAAACACCAAGGCCTACGCCGACACCCACGCCCAATCGATTTGCGCTGGCACAAGATCTCCGTAGCTACTTGCCTGTAGATGTCAAAACTCTGACCTATCCTGCGGCAGAATGGCCTATCCTTTCGCCGGATACAGGCTATATCGTCAACCTGAAAGACCCATGGGGTGCACTGCCCTATGTAAGCGCTGTGGAAAAAGCTATTTCTATAACGGCCAGCGGCAGCGACGTTGCCGTCAATGAAGCCCTTGCGGCTTTTGCAGGCAGAAGCACCCATGAGGTCGCCGCCATAAGCTGCTTCAAGGATCAAACCGCCGGCGATGGCGATTACAATTTCTGCATTCTCTCCAACAGCGGCTATCGTTGGGTGGATGACACGGATATTCGCTGGATTTCACCGTCAAAATCGGCGGTACGCCAGTATGTGCTGGATTTAGCTACCGAGGCGGCAGATTTCGGCTTTGACGAGATTTTGCTCACCTACGCTCACTATCCGGCCAGCGGTATTTTCGGCTACATCAAAAACGGAGTCGATTACAATCAGGCAGAACTCAGTACCGTGGTTGACGGTTTCTACCAAGAGGTTGGGGAAGCCTTTGTCGACCGTGAAACCTTGATTTCTGTCTATGTCTGCGATGAGTTTTTAGAGAATCCTCAAGAATTTCGCTCCGGCCAGACGGCGGACAGCATGCTGGCAAACTTTGACCGAATTTGGTACAACGAAGCGTTGGCAGATTCAGCGCTGGAGCGGGTCTTCGGCGGCAATGCAACCCTCATGACTCAGCGAGGCGTAGCTATCGATACGGCGAATCCGGAATTTTCTCTTTTTCGATAAGAGATATATAGAATAAAACGTTAGATTCATATAAAACTCTTGCGGTTGCCAGCAAACGTTTTTTAATCGAGATAGAGCTATCTAAAGCAGATGATATTGCCATTTTAGAGATGCTTAGAAAGATTCTGTTAAAAATTAGAGTAGAACCCACTTATGCTGATATACATGATAATGAACAGCCGCCGTTGTCCGCTCATTTTAAATTTCGGACGAGGGCGCAAGGATACAGGGTAGTCCTCCAATAATATTTGCAACAAAAACGGGGCAGTTTTCGCTGCCCCGTTTTTATTATTCCATTTTTACTTCGCCAGTCCACTCGCCCACGCTTCGTAGCGGGCCACTCGCTCGTCGCAGTCGGCTCTCGTGTCCGCTTTTGCCAGAATATACACCTTCACCTTGGGCTCAGTGCCCGAGGGTCGAACAATCACAGCGGTGCCATCGACCAAGTGATACTTTAGCACATTGGAGCCCACCAGTTCCATCTGAGTCACTGCGCCGGTCGCCACATCCGTCTCGCTGCCGTTGGCGTAATCCTTGCGAACAGCAACCGCCGTGCCGCCCAGTTCAGCAAGCGGGTTAGCTCGCAGATTGGCCATGAGTTCTTTCATTTTTGCCAAACCGTCAAGACCAGGCATAACCAAATTGAGAGTGCTCTCTCCGTAGATGCCGTACTTTTCATACATGAGCTGAAGCGCATCGTAGAGCGTCATGCCCTGATCGTAATACCAAGCCGCCATCTCCGTGAGCAACAGCGCAGCGGTGACCGCATCCTTATCTCGCACATAGTCGCCCAACATGTAACCATAACTCTCTTCGTAGGAAAAAATTACCTTGCCCTTTCCCGCGGCCTCTAGCGCATTTTTCTTCTCCGCCATGAATTTGAAGCCAGTGAAGGTGTCAAAGCTGGTGACGCCATTGGTTTCCGCCACCGCACGAGCCATTTCAGTGGTGACAATGGTTTTCAGCGCCACCGCATTGCTCGGCAGAGTGCCCGCCCGCTTTTTTGCGCCAATCATGTAGTCCAAAAGCAGCACACCAGTCTGGTTGCCGCTGATTGCCACATATGCGCCCTCTTTGTTGCGCACCACAATGCCCACCCGATCAGCATCCGGGTCAGATCCGAGAATAAAATCTGCACCCTCTTTCTCCGCCAGCGCAATCGCCAGCGCAAAGGACTCTACATTTTCCGGGTTAGGAGAAGCTACCGATGAAAAGTTGCCGTCAGGAATCATCTGCTCTGGCACGCCAATCACGTGCTTCATGCCCAGACGGCGCAGGGTTTCGGGAATCATCTGATAGCCGGTGCCATGGAACGGGGTGTAGACCATCTTGAAACTGTCGGCTACACGGGCAACCACCGCCATATCGTTGGCCTGTGCCATAACGTTAGCGAGGAATTTTTCATCAGTTTCTGCACCCAACATAGTTACAAAACCCTTAGCTTTTGCCTCAGCAAAGGGCATGGTTTTGATGGAGGCGAACACATCCAGTTCCTCCATTTTTTTTGCAATGGCGGCGGCGTGGTGCGGCGGCAGCTGTGCGCCATCCTCCCAGTAGACCTTGAATCCGTTGTATTCCTTGGGATTGTGGCTGGCGGTGACGTTAATACCGGCGATACAACCATATTCCCGCACAGCAAAGGACAGCTCCGGCGTGGGGCGCATAGCCTCGAACAAGAAGGAAGGAATGCCGTTGGCGGCCATGACGCTGGCAGCTTCCTCAGCGAACTTGTCGCCATTGTTGCGGCAGTCATAGCAGATGGCGATGCCCTTTTGAGCGGCCTCACCCCCCTCCGCATTGATGACCTCGGCAAAAGCCTGCGTCGCATGACGAATGACATAGACATTCATCCGATTGGTACCCATACCCATGGTTCCTCGCAAACCGGCAGTTCCAAATTCTAAGTTTTGAAAAAATCGGCTTTCAATTTCTTTTGTGTCTACGGCAATGGCGGACAGTTCCGCCTGTTCGCCGGCGGTGAGGATTGAGCTGCTGCTCCAAAGCTGATAGCGTTCTTGATAGGTCATGATAATTCCTCCTGATTGGTTGATATTCTGATTGCATATGGCTGTGCAAATAGTACTTTTGTTTTTGCGAGGCTCGTAAATCAATGTTTCTCCTTTTTTTTAACTTTTCCGTGTTCCATCTGAGCAGCCTAAGTATATCGTCCTCAACAACTGGCGAGGGTTTTATATTTTTCACGGAAAACAAGCACAGCCTGCCTTTACTTTGCCCCGCAGACAAAGCTTCCGCCGCCACAGTTCGCATTCTTCCTTTGGTAAGCATTGCCCACTGACCTTTAGCCGAGTGAGGAAAATATGAACTGTTCTTCAATGCTCTGCGCCATCCGGTAGCAGGGCTTTTGGGTCATTTTCTGTCGCTTTTGGCAAAAGCGACTCGCCTTAAGTGGAGCTTGAGAAAGCTATGAAAAAACAAAGCTCTCTGTCAAATTAACAGACGAAAAAAACAAAACAGCTTACTTATGATATGCGCTCCCGCCTAAAATCATAAATCCCCGATAAAGCTGCTCGAGCGCCATGACCCGGGCCAGGTGGTGCGGGAAGGTCATGGGAGACATAGAGAGTTTGAAGTCTGCCCGGGCTTTGGCCTCGTCCGGCAAGCCTTCTGAGCCACCGATGAGCAGAGCGAGAGCGCTGCCCTTGTGCTGGATGCTGCCAAGCCCCTTGGCCAGCGCCGGACTGTCCAGCGGTTTGCCCTCAATGCAGAGAGCAACCACATAGTCGCGAGAGGAAATTTTAGAGAGGATTTGGCTCTCCTTGCCCTCGGGAATCTCAATGACTTGCAGCTTGCAGAAAGCAGAGAGCCGCTTTTCGTATTCCTTGCAGGCGGCGATGAAAAAAGGCTCCTTGAGCTTACCTACGCAGATTAAATTCACATGCAGCATCGCTCATCCCCCACTTTATTTCAATCTACGCTTCCACCAAAAAACGGCCCCTGCTGTGAGCGCAACCGTGATGCTAAACTGAACCCCCGCAGTTTGAGAAACGAGTGGTGCGAAAGAAAAAGGACACCAGCGCAGAACAATATGAGTGGCTCAACAAGCAGACAACAGCCAGTGCACGACTCTTTTTCCACAGGAAAATACCGCAAACAGCCAATGTCTATGAGAGTATGGCGAACAGAAGTGCACAGACTGGGAAGGGAAATTCCAAAAACTATCATAATGAAACCTATTTTTTCACCAGTGCGCCCACCGGATATGCCTTGGACAGGGTATCTCTCGGCGCAAGCTCGATGGTCACGTCCTCCACGCCGTTGACGGCGAAAGCCTCCTCCACTGCACGATAGGCGCAGTCCGGCGTGTTATTTTCTGCGCTTAAGTGGGCAAGAATGACTGTTTTCGCACCGTGGAAGGCCGCATGCCGGCAAAGCTCGGCGCCGTCCTCGTTGCACAGATGACCATTTGCGCCGGATATCCGCTGCTGTAAATAATAGGGATAGGGGCCGCAGCGCAGCATATTTAGGTCGTGGTTCGTTTCGGCGATGAGCAAGTCAACGCCGGCAACAGCCTGCCGCACCTGACTGGTAAGCATGCCCAAATCGGTGACCAGCGCCATCTTTCCTCGCTCGCCTGCTACGGTATAGCCCATGGATGCTGCACTGTCATGGATGGTTTCAAACCCCTGCACCGCAATGGAATCGATGCAAATTTCCTCTTCCGCAGCAATCGGCCTCAACACCGATTCAGTCGCAGGCATTTTGGCGGCGATGACGGTTGCGCAGGGGGGCGCAGTGAAGATAGGCAGGCGAAACCGCTTACTCAGAGTCTGCAAGCCGCAGATATGGTCGCTGTGCTCATGCGTAACGAAAATCCCCCGCAAATCTTGGGCGGAGAGGCCCAACTCGGCGAGGGAATTCACGATGCGCCGACAACTAATGCCTGCGTCAATTAAAATATGTACAATTCCGTCGGACACCAGCGTGCAGTTGCCCGATGAACCGGAGGCCAGGGTGTGCACCACCAGCCTCCGTTCCTGTGTCAAGTTTGTCATTAGCCGATGTCCTTCTGAGCTTGGAGGGGCTCGTCCGGCTCGTCAATGAGACGAATGTCGCCCCCAAGAGCCGTGATTTTTTCAATCAGGTCCTCGTAGCCTCGCTCAATGTGGTGAATCTGGTCAACAGTCGTAACCCCGGGAGTGCAAAGCCCGGCAATGACCATGGCAGCGCCGGCTCGCAAATCATAGGCTCGAAGCTTGGCCGCCGTTAGCTCGCCCACGCCCTCGATGATGGCAACTTTATTGTCCACCTGCACCCGTGCGCCCATGCGGCGCAGCTCGTCCATATAGCGAAAACGGTTGTCCCACACGCCCTCGGTGAGAATGCTGGTACCCTCGGCAAGGCAGAGGGGCACCGCAATTTGAGGCTGCATATCCGTGGGAAAACCCGGATAGGGTAAGGTTTTTACATTGGTGCGGGTGAGCTTGCCTGTGCGGCGAACGCACACAGCGTCATCCAACTCCTCCACTTCGACACCCATTTCCACCAGCTTTGCGGAGATGGACTCCAGATGCTTGGGGATAACGTTTTGAATCAGCACATCGCCGCCGGTGGCGGCCACAGCAGCCATGTAGGTACCCGCTTCAATCTGGTCAGGAATGATGGAATAACTGCCGCCGCCCAAACGACGCACGGAGCGCACCTTAATCACGTCGGTGCCTGCACCCATGATGTCGGCACCCATAGAATTCAAAAAGTTGGCCAAATCCACAATGTGAGGCTCTTTGGCTGCATTTTCAATGATAGTCATGCCGTCAGCAAGGACAGCGGCCATCATAATGTTCATGGTTGCTCCCACACTGACCACATCCAGGTAGACATTACCGCCGGAGAGGCGACCGCCCTTGGCGTTGGCGTGGATATAACCGCCCCGAATATCTACCTCGGCGCCCAGTGCGTTGAATCCCTTGATGTGCTGATCGATGGGGCGGGTGCCGCTGCCGGTGAGGCCGCAGCCACCGGGCGGAGGCACCTGCGCCGAGCCAAAGCGACCCAGCAGCGCACCAATGAGATAGTAGGAGGCTCGAATTTTCCGGGCCATGTGGTCGGAAATGGGCGCATTGCGAATAGCAGAGCAGTCAATCTCCACCGTGGTTTTGTTCAAGGAACGGACAACGGCACCCAGCTCCTGCAAGATATGCAGAATCAGAGTCACATCGGAAATTTGAGGAATATTTTCAATCCGGCAGACACCGTCTACCAGCAGTGCGGCAGGGATAATGGCCACCGCTGCGTTCTTTGCGCCGCTGATGGTCACCTCGCCGTGAAGCGGCTTTCCGCCGTAAATTTCATATTTAAACAAACTGACACCTTCTCGAAACATAATGGAGCAAAAAAATGCGCAATGATAAGGTCTCGTCCACAAACTTTTACAATTTAGTATAGCATATTGAGCGAATAAAATCAAAACATTTTTTTCCTTTGCTTCCAAATGATAAGCACATGGAACAACTGTAATTTTCAGCGGCTTTTTCCTGCGCTTTTTTTGCCGAAAAAGTACAGGTTTGCAACAGTGCTTGAACTTTAATTTTCGCCATTGTTGCACGTTTTTATGCAACAACGGCAGCTATTTTCTCCAAGGATGAAGAGGTTTTTAAAAAACACAAACACAATGAAACGGAAAGGAAGAAACAATATGCCAAACAAAACAGATTCGCTCAAGCTCAATCAGTGGGAGGGAAGTGATGCGGTGCTGCACACCGATTTCAATGAGGATAACGTGAAGATAGATCAGGCCGTGCAGGATCTCAACCAAACGGCGGATGCGACCGCATCCAGACTGGAGGCATTGCGAAGCAAGGGGCAGACGGATTATGAATTTTTGAGTTTTGCTCTGCTCAATGCGCTTACCTTGACCAATCTGGAGAGCTACTATCCAGGAAACAAGCGAGGACTGGTTTATGACAGCTTCACCTCTACAGGCAAAATGGGCATCGTAGATCAGGGGGTTCATGTGCTGCCGGATAAGCGCTATCTGGGCATGGGTAAGGCTGTTGATGAACCGGCGCATGCCGCAGGAACGCAAAGCTCCCTCCATTCTATTGCCCCCAATGTACCCTGGCAGCATTTTTTCAAACAGGAATGCTGCGGTTACTTAAAAGGCTTTACCCTCTTCTGCAATCTTGGCAGCAGTGCAACCTTGACTATTCGAATTTCCCGGGCGAACAAAAGCCACAACCAGGTGGGGCAGCAGATTTCCAGCGAGACCATTACCCGCAGTTTTATTGGCTATGCAGCCCAACAGGCTCTGACCTTTACGCCGGTTTATCTCACGCCGGGCGACTATGTGATTGAATTGATTCCCACGAAGTACATCGACGTGACCAGGCCGCTACATACTTTTGCTTACGACTCCTGCGCTAAAACAAGCGGCGTATTTAATAGCATCGTCTTTCCTTTTTCAAACTTTGGTGACGGGCAGGTGAAGGCCCGGGTAACTCATGACGTTGGCACAGTGTCTGTTATTCTGGTTGGTTCCTCCGGCGCACGCTTTGCCATGACACGGGTGAGCACAGGAACAGGGATAAACCAAAATGGAGAGTCCTGCATCATGTCCGAATTCTCTCTCGCCAACAGTTCAGGCTTGGGTACTAGTGTAAAGGTGGAACTGACCCTCTCCAGCCCAACGGAAAAAAGCATGCGGGTTTACGATTACGGCGTGATTTTCATCTGAGGAGAAAAAACGGAGTGCTGTCAGGCGAGTGCACATAAGAATACTGACTGATTTAAGAATAAAAGTGCGGACAGTCATAACTGTCCGCACTTTTTGCGTTTGGCCTCTATTGAACAACCGAAATTACATTGCGAAAAAGCAGTGTAACCTCGATTCGCTATGGAATCATGCCTTCTTGCTCGCTAGAGCGTAATCCCGTTTTTCCAAATGGCTATCCCCCGCTGCTTGTGTTCCTCGGAGCGAGTGAGGCTCGTGCCGTTTGCAATGTCTAACACGAGCTGCATCAGCTGTCCGGCTACAGTTGCCATATCCTCTCCCTCGGTTATGACTCCGGCGTTAAAGTCTATCCAGTGCGGCTTTTGTGCTGCGAGTTTGCTGTTTGTGGAAATCTTCACTGTCGGCACCGGAGAGCCAAACGGCGTACCCCGACCGGTGGTAAATAGAACAAGCTGTGCGCCGGATGCAGCAAGCGCCGTGGCCGACACGAGATCATTGCCCGGCCCATAGAGCAGGTTGAGTCCCTGTTCCTTGATTGGTTGTCCATAATCGAGCACGCCGACAATGGGAGCGCTGCCGCCCTTTTGCACGCAACCCGAACTCTTATCTTCAAGAGTGGTGATGCCACCGTCCTTGTTCCCGGGGGATGGGTTTTCATAGACCACTTGTCCGTGAGAAATAAAGTAGTCCTTAAATCGATTGATCATATCCACCGCAGCCTGAAATATTTCGATATCCTTGCAGCGATTGAAAAGCAGCGCCTCTGCGCCAAACATCTCAGGCACTTCGGTAAGTATCGTTGTGCCTCCCATTGCGATGAGAAGATCACTAAACACGCCCACAACAGGGTTTGCCGTGATACCTGATAAACCGTCGCTGCCGCCGCATTTCATGCCGACAACCAGTTTGGATGCAGGCTGCGGCTGGCGCTTATTTTGTGAAGCGTAGGAGGCCAGACTCTCCAAATGCCCTCTCCCAACCGCTAATTCATCACCTTCCTGCTGGCACACCATAAAGCGCATTTTTTCGGCGTATTGAGGAACAAACAATGCCTGAAACTCGTCGATTTTGTTGTTCTCGCAGCCCAGCCCCACCACAAGCACACCGCCTGCGTTGGGATGGCGGCAGAGTGCAGCAAGCAGGGTGCGTGTTGCTTCGTGGTCGTTGCCGAGCTGGCTGCATCCATAGGGATGCGGGAAGTGGTGCACACCATCCAGCCCATACTGCTCAGCCAAGTGAGCGCTCTCCTGCTCCAGCGCTTTGCAAATGTCGTTGACACAGCCGACAGTCGGGATAATCCAAAGCTCATTTCGTATGCCGACGCGCCCATCTGCACGAAGATAACCGTCGAATGCGAGCGGCAGCACAGAAGGCACCGTCGTCGCTTCCGGCGAATAGGTATAGCTTGCATCCTCCAACAGGCCGGTTCGCACATTGTGGGTATGAACCCAGCTTCCCGCAGGAATATGAGTCGTCGCAATCCCGATGGGCAGGCCATATTTGGTAACCGAAGCACCTTGCGCAAGGTCGCTAAGCGCAAACTTATGACCCTCCGGAATATCCTCCCGCAGCGTTACGTCCAAGTGGTTGCCGCCGCATTGGAGCGGACGCAGAGCTACGGCGACCAAATCATCACTGTGAATTTTCAGCGCTTCTTTCACTACACAGCCGCCTTTCTCAAAACCGCCTCCAACGCAGCTTTTGCACCAAGATTTGTAATGGCATCAAGCTCGGTAATAACAGCATGAAGAAAACCTTCGATGACCGTGAGATTTCCACCCCAAAAGCTCTCTTGCGCACAGAGCGCATGCATCAGTACGTCATTTCCGTCGTTTTTGTGGGCGCCGAAGAATTCCAGCACTTCAGCATCGTCCTTGGCGGGGAATTTTCCGCTTTGCAGGAATGCTGCATAGGCAGCAAAGCTGAAAATGAGGAGCGGAGGGAGCTTTCCGGTGCGCACTTGATATTCCCGCACCGACGGCAGCACCCGGGCGCACCACTTAGACGTGGAATTGAGTGTAATGCTCATCAGTTCATGCCGGATGAATGGATTTAAAAAACGTTCAATGACTGACGCTGCAAACGCATCCAGCTCTGCCCTCGGCAGGTCAAGGGTTGGAATAATTTCGGTTTGAATTGCGCCGTCAATGTATGCACGCAGAGTGATGTCATCCATCATCTCGCCCACGGTTTCCAGTCCACACAAAAGTGCGGCGCAAACCGATGCAGTATGGGCACCGTTGAGAATGCGCACCTTGCGCTGCTTGTAGGGTGTGCAATCGGGCGTGACCAGCACCGGCAATCCGACTTTAGCAAAGGACAGCTCATCGTTGAGACTCTCCCGGCCTTCAATTGCCCAAAAACCAAAAGGCTCGCAGGAGTTTAGCAGGTTGTCCACATAGCCGTTTTCCTCGTTTCGTTCAGCGGCGTTTTGCGGAAATCCGGGCACGATGCGGTCTACCAGCGTGGAGCAAAATTCGTTGGCTCCATCCACCCAGGCAGCAAAGTTCGCACCAAGCCCCCATAGCTCGATGTATTTCATAACGCAGGTCTTTAAAGCAGAGCCGTTGTTGTCAATCAGCTCGCAGGGCAGCAGTACAAAGCCATGCTCGCCGCTGCCCTCAAAGCGCTCGAAACGCTCGAACAAAAAGCGGGTCAACTTGCCGGGAAAGGCCGCAGAAGCTGCATGCTCAAACTGATCCCTTTCGCAGAACACGATGCCGGCTTCTGTGGTATTGCTCACAATGTAGCGCAGGTCGGGATTTTCCGCACAGGCGAGAACAGAGGCAAAATCGTCCTCAGCGGATAGGCAACGGCTGATGCAGCTAATCACACGCTTGTGCTCGACCTGTTCGCCATGTTCAATGCCCTGCTGGTAGAGCGTGAAGAGGTTGTCTTGCTGCACAAAGCGATTGCGCATCGTTTCAGAAGGAATGGGCTGCACAACCACTACTTTGCCATTGAATCCAGCGGATTCATTTGCAACGTCAATGAAATAATCAACAAATGCCCGCAGAAAGTTGCCTTCTCCAAATTGGAGCACCCGCTCGGGTGCATGCTCCAACAAATAACCCTGATAGCCTTGCTCGCACAGTGTTTGATACGATAGTGTCTTCACAGTGATGCCTCCGTCAATATCCAAAAAATAGTTTTGTATTGTTATAGCATATGTTTTGCACGATTTCTTTCAGCAGCTTATCGTCTGCGGGGTACTCACCGTTTTCCACCCAGCTTCCCAGTAAATCGCACAAAATCCGGCGGAAATACTCATGCCGGGTATAGGATAAAAAGCTGCGGGAATCGGTAACCATGCCAATAAAGTTGGACAGCGGAGCCAGATTCGCCATGCTTGTCATCTGCTCAATCATGCCGCTTTTGGTGTCGTTAAACCACCATGCTGTGCCCTGCTGCACCAGCCCCCGTGTCCCTTCCCGCTGGAAGCAGCCGGCAAGGGTATTGAGCATGGCATTGTCAGATGGGTTAAGCGAGAATAAAATGGTTTTCGGCAGACTGTCCGTTCTATAAAGCTCATCAAGCAACTTTGGCAGGCCGGACACGGAAACGTCGGCAGCAATCGCATCATACCCTGTGTCGGGGCCCACTGCTTCAAAGCGCATGGAGTTTACGTTGCGAAGCGTGCCATAGTGCACCTCCATCACCCATCCGCGGCGTGCGTACTCGCCGGCCATGAACCGAAGCATAGCGTACTGGTACGACAGCGTTTCCTCTTGCGCAATACGCTCACCTGCCATGGCTTTTGCGAGGGTTGCGTTGAGCTCGGCCTCTGTTGCCGGAATGCACGCAATTGCCTGAATACCGTGGTCCGAAGCGGAACAGCCCATTTTATCAAAATAATCCATGCGTTCCAGTACAGCACTGCGCAGTGTGTCCATGTTGGTGATTTGGCCTAATTTTTCAATATAGGCGCAAAAGCCTTCTGCGGCAATATTGAGCAGCCTGTCAGGCCGCCACGCAGGCTTGACCGTTACATGAAATGTGGGATCGTTCTCCAGCGCAGCGTGATATGCCAGCGTGTCAATGGGGTCATCAGTGGTTGCGAGGCCGGTGACATTGGACAGGGCAATGATTTTGCGCACAGTCAACCCGTTTTGCAGCTTTTCATTGCAAAGCTCCCATATCTCGTCGGCACTGTCCCCGCTGAGAGGAATATCGCAATCGAAATAGCGTTTGAGCTCCAGGTGCGTCCAGTGGTACACAGGATTTCCGATGCAGTATGGGAGCGCATTGGCAAAGGCAATGAATTTTTCGTAGTCACTGCCGTCGCCGGTAATCAAGCGTTCCGGCACACCGAGGGAGCGCATTTGCCGCCATTTGTAATGGTCACCAGCCAGCCAAACCTGCGTGATATTGTCGTATTGTCTGTCGTTTGCAATCTCAGCGGGGTCTATATGGCAATGATAGTCAATGATGGGCATATGTTCAGCAAACTCGTGATAAAGCTTGCGCGCAGTCGGCGTGCTGAGCAAAAAATCTTCATTCAAAAACGTCTCCATATGATTACCTATCTTTCTAAATTGGATTCCAATAATTGATCTGAACCGCTTATGTAACTATCAAGATTGCTCTTGATAATAATCCGTGTGTCTACGTGCAGATGAGTTTTTGAAGGCATCCAACCCTCAAGAATATGTTTTGCAAGAAGGTGCGCCGCCTGATGTCCCTGTCGATAGGGGTCTTGATAGAGCAGCGCATCACACCAGCCTCCCCGCAAGGCATCGGCGGTGTATTGGGTCAGGTCATAACCCACCAGCCGTATATCTCGCCGGTTCATTGCCTTGAGCGCATTGATTGCACCCACTGTGCTGGAATAACCGGTGCAAAAAACACCGCTTATATCAGGTGTGTTGCTTAGCACATGGATGAGGTCTTTTTCGGCCAGCTCCGGGTCATTAAAGCACTCGAGACAGGGCAGCATATGAATGCCGGGAAAACTGGGGTAAACAAACTCGCAAAATCCGCCAAACCGCTCGATAAACGGCGTCGTTCGTGTAAAATTACCAAACACCAATACATTTCCGCGACCACCAAGCAGCATGCCCAAAATTTCTCCGCCCATCATGCCGGATTGTCGGGAATTATCGCCGATGTAAAACAGCCGCTTGCTCTCCACAGTATCTGTATTAAATGTTGCCACAGGCAGACCATTGTTTACAAAGTGATCCACCTGATCGATATTAGCGGCACCAGCCGAGTTTATAACAAGGCCATCAAAATATTCAGGGTCAATTTGAGCGAGCTGTGTGCGCACAATAGCAGGATCCTGTGTCTCGCAACGGATTCTTTCTATTGTTACGCCGTAATCCTGCAATTCAAACGCAGCCTTGTCAATTCCCATATCCATGTCTCGATAAAATTCAGACGGTCGTCTGGGATAAATTATGCCAATGTGAACATTGCGCTTTCGCGCCAAAGCGCTGGCAAGTCTATTTGGCTGAAAGTCCAGCTCCTCAGCAACCTGCAAAACAAGCTTTCTGCGTTCTTCCTTCACTCCCTTGCGATTGTTTAGCGCACGGTCAACAGTGCCAACCGAGGTTCCCGCTTTTTCCGCAATCATCTTTAGTGTCACTCTTGCCATATTTCCTCCTCGCCGTGCCTTGTAAGGTATCATTTTTCCTTATATCGCCCTATTATAGCAGAATCGTTTTCACTTGTATAGTTTTTTCGTGTGCGTTCACAGTTTTTTCGTGTATTTTTATCAGAGCCCCGATTGCTTCTCTGTTTCCGCCCGTTGTGTGTTAACGTTCTCCTGTTTAAATAGAGGCAAAAAATCTAAAGTTTCACAAAAGTGTGTATTTCTCCGGAAGGAAGCAAGGCCAATTTGCAGAAAGTGCCGAAATATATTGAAATTTCTACGTTTTTATCTTAGTCCATCGAAATAACCTTCGGAGATGTTTTCACATAAAACAGCTTGCCTCACAACATATTATCTGATGAAATTGCAAAATGAGTGGTTGACAAATGAGTGACGAGGCAATATAATGAGCCATATCACGCAAAACTGTTAGCGTACACGAAATACACACGAAAATTGTATATTTGCTCCTATATTGATTGATGACGAGGCGACGACAAAAGGAGGAGAGTAAGAGTGGCTGAGGAACTCTTCCGAATGGAAGGAATAACGAAAACTTTTCCAGGTGTGAAAGCCCTGGATAATGTGTCGTTTTCTGTAAACAAAGGCGAAGTGCATGGTCTTGTGGGTGAAAACGGCGCAGGAAAATCTACACTGATGAAAATCATGACGGGCGTATACCAGGCCAACGAAGGTAAGATTTTTATCGAAGGCGAAGAGGTTCACGTTGACTCAATCGCTAAAGCTCACCAATTGGGCATCAGCATCATTTTTCAGGAGCTGACGCTGTGCCGCCACATGACTGTGGCAGACAATATTTTTATCGGCCGGCCACCTGCAAAAGGCGGATTTATTAATGACCGGGCCATGCACAAAGCTGCTGCGCAGATTCTCAGTGACCTGGGCATTGATATTAATACACACACGATTGTGGCAAATCTCAGCGTTGCAAAGCAACAAATGGTGGAAATTGCCAAGGCTATTTCATATAATAGCCGCATTTTAGTTCTGGACGAGCCTTCCGCCACACTAACCGAGCGAGAGATACAGCAACTGTTTGAAATCATTCGCAGCCTGCAGAGAAAAGGCGTCGGCATGGTTTATATTTCTCACCGCATGGAGGAGCTCAGCCAAATCTGCGAGCGGGCAAGCGTTATCCGCGACGGCCAGTACATCGGCACACGGAATTTGAAAGATATCACGATGGACGAGCTGGTCAACATGATTGTCGGCCGTTCGCTGGAGGATAAGTATCCAAAGTACGAGCGAAAAATCGGCGAGATAGCAATGGAGGTGAGCAACCTCAAAGCGCACGGACGACTGGCGATTGATGTGGAATGCTTCCATGTGCGAAAGGGCGAAATTTTGGGCATTTCTGGTCTCGTGGGCGCAGGACGCACCGAGATTATGCGTTGCGTGTTCGGCGCAGACAAGGCCGAGAGCATGGACATTAAAATCGATGGCAAGCCGGTGAAAATTAAGTCGGTCATTCAGGCCATTGAGCACGGCATGGCTTACGCCACGGAGGATCGCAAATTTGACGGTCTGGCCTTGGAGCTTGATGTTGAATACAACACCAACATGGCGCACTTGAAGGCTCTGTCCAAGTTCGGCTTTATCAATGACCGCAAGGGTGCGGAAAATGCCGAAAAATATCGCAAGCTGATGCGAACCAAAACTCCGTCTATTCGTCAGTTTACTAAAAACCTTTCCGGTGGAAACCAGCAAAAAATAGTTCTCTCAAAATGGCTGTGCAACGATGCGAAGATATTAATTGTCGACGAGCCCACTCGGGGAATCGATGTCGGCGCTAAGTTTGAGATTTATCAGCTCTTTAACAAGCTCAGTGATGAAGGCGTTGCCATCATTATGATTTCTTCCGAATTGCCGGAGATATTGGGTATGAGCGACCGGGTGCTCGTCATCCACGATGGGCACATCAATGGCGAACTCGTCACCAAAAACACGAATCAGGAAGAATTGCTGTATCTGGCCGCCGGCTATAACAAATTGGAAAACAAGGGGTCACCCGAGACTCTTGAGGGATGTGGATAAAATGGAAAAAGAAAATGTTGTATTGAAATTTTATGGCAATCTCGGCATTGCAACCAAGCGGGC
>JGI994J12354_10001362_pt1 | contig 24782 bp, 22 predicted proteins | sample IntmicLarv3ML3BL_FD_12354 | JGI IMG/M metagenome (IMG submission 12354)
AAACGCTTTCTCTTCTCATTCTGCGTACTCTCTGTCAGGATTTACGTGCACCATACAGTGCTTCACATTTTCAAACTGCACCTCAATCGCATCATGTACTCGCTGCGCAATATGATGCGCCTCTTCCAATGTCAATTCTTTATCCGCAGCAATTTCCACATCCACATATGCCTTAGAACCAAATAACCTCGTCTGTAAACGGTCGATCTCTAAAACACCATCCTGTTCCGCAATGATTTCTTTTATCTTTGAAATCATCGCCTCATCACATGCCGTATCCAGCATTTTATCTACAGCATCTTTAAAAATATCATATGCCGCCTTCAGAATAAATCCGCAAATGATGATGCTCGCCAAAGGATCGCAAATCGGAAACCCCATTCTCGCACCAATCACACCAACCATACTTCCTACTGAGGACATGGCGTCTGAACGATGATGCCATGCATCTGCCATCAATGCACCCGAGTTCACCTCTTTAGCCGCTCTTCTTGTGTACCAGTACATCCCTTCTTTCACAACGATAGAAAGAATTGCGGCAAACAACGCCATCATTCCGGGAACCTCAAGCAATATCGTCTCTCGGCTCACTATTTTTTCAAACCCTTTGATACCAATGACAATCCCTGTAATACACAAAATACCTGCCAGCAGAATCGCCGCCACACATTCCATTCTCTCATGCCCATACTGATGCCGTTCATCGGATTCTTTTCCTGCCATTTTATAACCAATTATAACCACAGCCGTACTAAATACATCCGATGCCGAATGAATCGCATCCGAAATGAGCGCACCGGAATTGGCCACCACTCCTACTATCCCTTTGAATATGGAAAGCAGAATATTAACCACCATCGTATTTATGGACACTCGCATAACCAACTTTTCGTGATTCATCAAAACACTCCCTTGCAGCAATTTTATTTTCATATCTTTCCGCAATCCTCTTTCCAAATTTATGAAATCTTTGCAAAAAAATACCACGGAACCTCTGTCCCGCAGTTAGCCTGCTGCAACTTTGCCCGACTGCATGCAACTTTTGCACCGTCTGTTCAGATTTTATTTCTTTTTGTATTTTATCATGGATAACGCCCGGAAACAAGTCATTTGAGTAAGCCTCCCCTTCCCCTGCGTAAACAAACATCCCCCTAGCTATACCAAATCCACATCGACAAGGCGCCGATATAAATCTGTACTACTAAAGGGATGATTCTTCTTAATTATGACACGTATATTATCCTCGAGTGTAACATGCTCAGCAATATATTCCTCGCAACACACTTCCACTGTGTATATATCCAAACGGTCACTTTCATTCCTTAAAAAGGCCTTTTACCCGCTTGGAAAAAGTTTTTTTCTCATCCATAACCGAATCACTCGGATCCGTTAGATGCTCTTCCCCGTAAAACTCACATAGCAGTTCTCTTTGCCTCTCCGTCAAGCTTGTCGGAATTTGCACCTTCAATTTAACAACCTGGTTTCCACGCACCTTCGGATTGCGTAAACTTGGAATACCTACACCGCGAAGCGTCACTACTGTGTCCGGCTGTGTTCCGGCTTTTACTGTGTACTTCTGCTCACCATCGATGGTTTTGATGACAATTTCCGCCCCCAGTGCTGCCTGCACAAACGTAATCGGTACATCGCAATACACATCTACGCCCTTTCGCACAAACACACGGTCTTGCTGAACATGTAACGTCACGAGCAAATCTCCGTAATCGCCGCCGTTCTCGCCAACTTCGCCTTTCCCTGCCAGACGAATGGTCTGTCCGTTGTCAATTCCTTTCGGAATGTTCACCTCATACTTTTTGTTCCTGCGCACCGTACCCAAGCCATGGCAAGTACCGCAAGGATCCTTTACCACCTTGCCCTTGCCGCCACAGCGGGAACACGTCTTTACAGAGCGCACAGTGCCAAACATCGATTGTTGAATCACGCTTTCCTGTCCGGTACCCTTACACTGCTGACAGCTCTCTGCGTATGTACCTGATTTTGCACCGGTACCTTTACATGTTTCACACGCATCTATAACCCCAACAGATACTTCCTTCGTTGTACCGAAAGCCGCCTCCATAAAAGTCACTTGGATATTCACACCAATATCTCTGCCCCGCCGCGGGCCATTTCGCCTTGCTGCATTTCCGCCGAAACCGCCAAAACCGAACATGCTGCCAAATATATCACCAAGGTCATCCATATTGAACTCCTGGCCATAAAAACCTCCGCCTGCGCCGCCCTGCTCAAATGCAGCATGGCCAAACTGGTCATATTGCGCTTTCTTCTTTTGATCGCTTAAAACCTCGTAGGCCTCGTTCACCTCTTTAAATTTCGCTTCCGCCTCTGCATTCCCGGGATTTTGATCCGGATGATATTTGATTGCCATTTTACGGTATGCTTTCTTCAAATCTGCTTCCGATGCACCTCTGCCTGCGCCGAGAACTTCGTAATAATCTCTTTTTTCCGCCACTACGCTTCACCACCTCAAATCCGCTATACATAGCAAAAACAAGGGCATTCCGCCGCTTGTTTTTGCAACAACTCATTCATTTTACAGTTCTTTTCCTTCTCCGTCAACCACATTTGGGTCTCCGCCATCTCCGGCAGCATCACCCTGCGCCTCCTGCGCTTGTTGGTATAACTTCTCGGAAATCTTGTAGAATTCCTGTGTCAAGGCCTCTGTTGCAGCTTTCACATCGGAAACGTCTGCTTCTGTCATCGTCTCCGCACTCATATCCTTTATCAAGTCTTTCAACTTGTTCAATTCGCCTTCAACAGCATTCTTTTCCTCTTCTGAAATCTTATCTTCCAATTCGCCTAATGCCTTCTCCGTCTGGAAAATCAAAGAGTCTGCTTCATTCTTTGCGTCGATGGCTTCTTTTCTCTTTCTGTCCGCTTCCGCAAATTGCTCCGCTTCTTTTATCGCTTTTTCAACCTCATCATCGCTTAAGTTTGTGCCCGCCGTAATCGTAATTTTTTGCTCTTTTCCTGTACCCAAATCCTTTGCGGAAACATTTACGATACCGTTGGCATCAATATCAAAAGTAACTTCAATCTGGGGCACGCCACGTCTTGCAGGAGCGATGCCATCCAGTTTAAATTGTCCTAATGTCTTGTTGTCTCTCGCCATCGGTCTTTCACCTTGAACAACATGAATGTCAACCGCGGTTTGATTGTCTTCCGCTGTGGAAAATACCTGTTTTTTATTTGTTGGAATCGTAGTATTTCTGTCAATCAACGTAGTAGCCACGCCGCCCAGCGTTTCAATACCCAATGACAATGGTGTCACATCAAGCAATAATACACTGCCTGCACCTTCGTCTCCCGCCAACTTACCGCCTTGGATTGCCGCACCAACAGCAACACATTCGTCCGGATTGATACCTTTAAACGGCTCCTGTCCCGTGTGCTTCTTAACGGCGTCTTGAACTGCCGGAATTCTTGTAGAACCACCAACCAGCAGCACTTTGTCAATTTCATTCGCCTGTAATCCCGCATCAGACAATGCCTGACGCACCGGGCCCATCGTTCCGTCTACCAAATCTGCTGTCAATTCGTCAAACTTCGCTCTTGTCAATGTTACATCCAAGTGCTTTGGACCATCCTGATTCATTGTGATAAACGGCAAATTCACATTTGTACTGGTCACGGTAGATAATTCTTTTTTCGCTTTCTCTGCCGCTTCTTTTAATCTTTGCATCGCCATTTTATCTTTGCTCAAGTCCATACTTTCGGCCTTTTTGAATTCGCCTACTAAGTAGTTAATGACTCTTTCGTCAAAATCATCGCCGCCAAGACGCGTATTTCCGTTTGTGGAAAGCACCTCAATTACGCCGCCGCCAATCTCAATAATCGAAACGTCAAACGTACCGCCACCAAGGTCATAAACCATAATTTTCTGCTCTTCTTCGTTATCCAGACCATACGCCAACGCCGCAGATGTCGGCTCATTGATAATACGCTTTACATCTAATCCGGCAATACGCCCGGCGTCTTTCGTCGCCTGTCTTTGTGCATCATTGAAGTATGCAGGTACAGTAATAACCGCTTCCGTAACCGTTTCACCCAGGTAACTTTCTGCGTCTGCCTTCAATTTCTGCAATACCATCGCAGAAATTTCCTGTGGAGAGTACGACTTATCCTCTGCCTGCACTTTATAGTTTTCGCCCATTTTTCTTTTAATGGAGCTGATGGTGTTATCCGGATTTGTAATTGCCTGACGCTTTGCCGTCTCACCAACCAATCTTTCACCACTTTTCGCAAAACCAACCACAGAAGGTGTTGTTCTTGCACCGTCACTGTTTACGATTACGACCGGCTGTCCGCCTTCCATAACCGCAACACAAGAATTTGTTGTTCCTAAGTCAATACCTATAATTTTACCCATATACAATTCCTCCTAAAATATAATCTCCAAATTAATTCACAACTTTTACCATACTGTGGCGAACCACTTTATCTTTATACTGATAACCCTTTTGCAATTCCTGAACTATCTCATTTGCACCGTAGTTCTCATCATCCTCATGCGCAATGGCCGCGTGCAAGTTAGGATCGAACTGCTCTCCAACAGATGCAATCGGGGTCACGCCAACACTTCGAAGCACTTCCTGAAACTGTTTCAAAGTCATTTGCACACCTTTAAAGAATGCATCCTCTTCCATCTCGCCCTTACCCTCCTGCGTTGCGGTCGCACGCTCAAGCGTATCCAACACAACCAAAAGCTGCTCTACTGTGTCCCGCACACCGTCGTCGTACATACTGGCTTTCTCACGAGACGTCCGCTTCCTGAAATTATCAAACTCAGCAAACACACGCTGATAACGCTCCAAGTTCTCCGCTGCCTGTTTTTCCAGCTCCGCAATACGCTTTGCCACCTCATCTGCCTCTGACACTTCTTCCACAATAACATGTGTCATATCTTCCGCAGTTGCTTCCTCAAACACAATCGTTTCGTCTATCGTCTTATTCTCATCCACCATAATCCCTCACTTCGCTACGTTCCTTTATTTTCGTTATTCAAATTCTTCAGGACTTTTTCTATATTTTCGACCATCCCATTCAGTATTGAAACCACCTGTGAATAATCCATCCTTGTCGGCCCAACAATCCCAATGGTTCCCCGTGTGTTATCACTCATTTTGTAAGTCGCTGTAATCACACTGCAATCCGCCATGCCTTGTACCGGATTTTCGTTCCCGATCAAAATTTGTAAATCCTCGCCCTTGCTTCCCTCCAGGAGTGTGACCAAAACGTCTTTCTCCTCCAGCGTCTGGAATAACAGTTTTGCCTTGTGTATATCCGAAAACTCAGGAAATTGCAGCATATTTTTTGCACCGCTCAAATGCAATTCCACCTTTTCAGCAGCTCCCATCGTATGTTCAATCGCCTGCAATATCGGCGGCAAAATCTCNGGATAATCTTCTAAATCCCGCTTCAATTGTTCGATAATATCTTGGTCTATTTCACTTAACATACATCCTTGCAATGCGCGGCTTAAACTGATGCCCATCTCAAACGTTCGAATCTCATCAGGCACATTTTCCATCTTAATAATGTGATTCTTGATAAAATTATCTTCCATCGCAATCAATAAAATTACCGAGGTTCGATCCAGTGGCATCAATCGAATCTGCTTGATTCTGACACGCTTCCCCACCGGTTCTGAAATAATCGCCGTATAGTTGGTCAATGCGGAAATCACTTTCGCCGTTTCTTCCATCAAGTAATCAATCTGGCTAATATCTCTGGATAACACACTCTCCAAATACTGTCCGTCTTCATCGGACAATTCTTTTTTCTGCATCAAATGGTCAACGTACAGGCGATAACCCGAATCAGAGGGAATACGCCCCGAGGAAGCATGCGGCTGAATAATAAAGCCCATCTCTTCCAAATCGCTCATTTCATTTCTGATTGTGGCGGAGCTTATGCCCAAATCGTATTTTTTCGCGATTGTTCGAGAGCCAACTGGCTCCGCCGTTTCGATATAATCATTGATGACGGCTTGCAAAATCTTAATTTTCCTCTCGTTCAACGACATATCTGACGCCTCCTCTCGCGTTGTCAGCACTCACCGAGGTCGAGTGCTAATTCATGTTATTAAGATAGCACCTGCCACTGCGAATGTCAAGTGCTAATTTTAAAAATGGCATGAAGTTGCATACAAACAAATTCGCATCCTTCTGTACAATCATTCCCCTATATGCAAAAACCTTATTCTCCATCGCTGTCTTCATCCAGCAGGAATTTTTCAAATACCAAGTTGCTCACATCCATTCCCCGCGTACTCAAATAGATACGCTGACTGTCTCTGCATAATAATCCGTCTTTCACAAACGTTTCAATCACACTTCCAAATACAGCTTCCATCTCTACACCAAACCGCTCAAAGAAGCGGCTGTACCACACACCCTCACTCATACGCAACCCCATAAACATATATTCGCTGATTTGTCCCCGAAAAGAAATCTTCTCCCGCTCCTCTTCGCAAAGTGCCTCTCCTTTTCCATAGCCCATATAGCGCGCCAGATCATATGTGTTGTGAAATCGTTCCCCTCCACAATAAGAATGTGCACCCAAGCCAAATCCCATGTACGGTGTCGTCTGCCAATATGTTTTGTTGTGCCGGCTTTCAAAACCTGCCTTCGCAAAATTTGAAATCTCGTATTGCACATATCCATTCTTCGTTAGAAAAGCAATCGCCTCATGATACATCTCCCGATCCATCTCCTCTGTTGGCAATCCTAGCCCGCCTTTGTGATGCATCTCGAAAAAAGGTGTTCCCTCTTCTATAATTAGACTATATGCAGAAATGTGTTTCGGGTTCATCCTGACAATATTCTCTAATGTTTCTCTCCACTGCGCCCTCTGCTGCCCGGGCAGAGAAAACATTAAATCCACATTGATATTTTGAAAACCGACCTCTCTCATCGCGTGAAAATTTGCCTGAAACTCCGCAATCGTGTGAATTCGTCCCAGCCTTTTTAATAGGTCATCCTGCCATGCCTGAACCCCGATACTTAAACGATTAAAGCCCGCATCTCTCAGCGCCGCTCCCATTTCTTTATCCAGCGTTCCGGGATTGGCCTCAATTGTAATTTCTGCTCCCGGGGATATATTATAATTCAAAAATAAGCACTCCATCAGCCTCTTCAGAGAGTTTGGCGGCAATGTCGTTGGCGTTCCTCCGCCAAAAAAAACACTCTCCACTGTGTATTCCTTCAACTTCTCGGCCTTCTGAATCATCTCCATCTCCAGCACCGAGACATATTCCTCCTGCAAAGCTTCTTTCCCGGCAAATGACACAAAATCGCAGTATAGGCACTTCTGCCTGCAAAACGGTATATGCACATATAATCCGATAGATTTCTCCACAAAAGTCCCTCCATTCTAATATGATTCACCTTGTTAAAGAAAAATTATTATGCTATAATTTTCCATATATTTTCACTCGAGGTAGTCTATATGAAAACACATAAACAGCTTATACAATCTATCGATAAATGGATTCAAAATAGCCTGCTGACAAAAATCATTTTGTGGGTAGCTGTTTTTTGTTATCCTCTTTATCTAACAATCATCGCAAATTTCTTATCTTATCAATCCACAACCTTGCTTTCTTCTCTCGTGCAAAACCAGCGCGGTGCTTTTCTTTATGGCCTTCTTCTGGTCTCGTTGATATTTTGGGCATTAGCGGCCATGCTTTCTAAAATTTATATTGCGGCCATTCTCGCCGGCTTCATCTGTATCATCACACCGCTTGTTGACTATCTCAAGTGCATGATTCTTACAGAGCATCTTTTTCCTTCTGACTTACTGTTGATTCGAAATGCAACAAACTTTACAGACTTTTTGAGCACTTTGACGATCCCCGCAAACATCTGGGGAATATCACTTCTTACCGTATTGTACTGTGTAATTATTTATTTGGCAAATGCCAAAATTTCGATACACTGGCACTATCGTATTTCATCCGTATTCGTTTTCGTCTTACTCATTTGCGGACTCACCACAAACGGAATCGTGCGAAATCTTTCTTTCGATGCATTTAACCTGCATATCACCGACTCCATGGATCAAGACAAAGTATACCAAGAATTCGGTTTTATCTCAGCCTTCGCTCTCAACGTCGGTTCACTGAGTACAAATGCACCCGATACTTACTCTCAAGACTATATCGAAGAATCTTTCTCTGCATACTTGCCTCGAGAAAATGATACCTCCGACTTCCAACATCCGGATATCATCGTCATTCTTTCAGAATCTTATTGGGATCCGACTGTGTTAAACGGCGTCACCTTCTCCGCTGACCCTTTGGAAAACTACCGCTATATTGCAAAAACCAATCCCGGCGGCAACATGATTTCGCCGACTTTCGGCGGCGGTACCGTTCGCCCTGAATTCGAAATCATGACAGGACTCACCACAAGTTCTCTGCCCTCAGGAAACATTCCATATCAGCAATACAATATGTTGCGCGTGTTCTCTTATCCAAGGGTATATCGGGAACTGGGCTATGATACAGTTGGCATCCACACCTATCAAAAGAATTTCTACGATAGGGACAAGGCATATCCTCTTCTGGGTTTTGATGAATTTCTCGGCGAGTACGACTTAAATGCGGAACATCACTGGAATAGCGGCCCCTATATTACGGATGAAACCATTTCGGAAGAAGTTATCTATCAATTAAGCCAACCCCGCGATAACAGTGTCTTTGTCATGGCAATCACCATGGAAAACCACGGATTGTACAGAGAAAAATACAACGCATCCGATTGGAAAATCACTGTCAGCGGAGATTCGCTAAATGAACGGCAGGTTATTGCCCTGCAAAATTTCGTCACCGGGACAAGCAACTCTGACAGAGCCCTGCGGGAAATCTATGACTATGTTATGGAACGAGAAAAACCGACAGTTGTTCTGTGGTATGGCGATCACCTGCCCACACTCGGGGAGGACTTTATGCCTTATACCACAACCGGCACCATCACCTCCGACAAGGCAAGCGAATGGACGCAGGAAGAAAAAATGACTATGTTCTCCACGCCATTTCTGGTTTTTACGAACTATGACACGGGGAGAACCTTTCGCGCCCAAGGAGAATCCGTGTCGCCATATTACCTGCCTGCATTGTTGGCAGACTATATTGGCGCACCGGAAACACTGCAAACCAACTTTCTTTTGAAACTTTATGAAACCTCTCCCATTATCAGCAGTTACTATACGCTTTATAGCCCCGGCAGCGATCCGCAGGAGAGAGATCGCATGATTGCACTTCATGAACTTTTGACCTATGACCAGCTTATGGGAGAAAACTATACCGGAAATATGCAGCACCGAACAAGATAAACATACAGCAAAGAGCCAGTCCCACGGGATTGGCTCTTTTATAAACATTATTTTTTGTCCTGTTATTCTTCTTCCAACTTCAGCACGCTCATAAAAGCCTGCTGCGGCACCTCTACATTGCCGACCTGACGCATACGCTTCTTACCCTCTTTTTGTTTCTCAAGCAACTTTTTCTTTCTGGAAATATCCCCGCCATAGCACTTCGCCAAAACATCTTTACGCAATGCACTAATGGTCTCTCTGGCAATGACCTTGCTTCCAATCGCCGCTTGAATCGGAATCTCAAACTGGTGTCTGGGAATTTCCTTTTTGAGCTTTTCACACATCTTGCGTCCACGCTCCACAGACGACACCTTGTGTATGACAAAAGACAATGCATCCACAGGTTCCCTGTTTACCAAAATATCCAGCTTCACCAAATCGCTTTCCTTATATCCAATCAATGTATAATCAAAGGATGCATATCCACGGCTTCTTGATTTTAACACATCAAAGAAGTCATAAATGATTTCATTTAGTGGCATTTCATATGTCAACGTAGCACGGTTTTCATCCAGATATTCCATGCTGACATATTCTCCCCGCCGTTGCTGACATAGTTCCATAATCGCTCCGATGTAATCCTTCGGCAACATAATCTCCGCCTTTACAATCGGTTCTTCCATATAAGAAATTCTAGCCGGATCAGGCATATTACTTGGATTCGATAAATCAAAACTCGTACCATCCGTTAAATATACCTTATAGATAACACTGGGCGCTGTCGTCACCAAATCCAGATTATACTCTCTCTCCAACCGCTCCTGTACAATCTCTAAATGCAGCAATCCCAAAAATCCACAGCGAAATCCGAAACCTAAAGCCACCGATGTTTCCGGTTCAAAAAACAGCGCCGCATCATTTAATTGTAATTTTTCCAAGGAGTCTCTCAAATCGGGGTATTTCGCCCCATCCACAGGGAAAATACCACAATACACCATCGGGTTAACTTTCTTGTATCCCGGCAACGCCTCCCTAATCGGGTTATCCGCCAGCGTAACGGTATCCCCAACGCGTGTGTCAGCCACATTTTTAATACTCGCCGTAAAATATCCAACCATTCCGGCACTTAACTCTTCCGTCGGCAAAAATCGGCCCGCACCAAATGTGCCCACCTCTACAACGTCAAATTCTTTCCCTGTTGCAATCAAATGCACACGGCTTCCTTTTTTAACGACTCCATCAAAAATCCGCATCAATACAATAACGCCCCTGTACTGGTCATAAACGGAATCAAAAATCAAAGCCTTTAATGGTGCCTGAACATCTCCGCTAGGTGCAGGAATGTCCGTAATCACCCGCTCTAAAACCTGTTCAATATTGATGCCGTTCTTCGCCGAAATCTCAGGCGCATCCTCAGCAGGAATCCCAATAATATCTTCGATCTCCTGTTTTGCCCATGCAGGATTTGCACTGGGTAAATCAATTTTATTGATAATCGGCAAAATCTCCAGGTTGTTGTCCAATGCCAAATAAACATTTGCCAACGTCTGCGCTTCGATGCCCTGCGCGGCGTCTACAACCAAAATCGCACCTTCGCATGCCGCCAAACTACGGGAAACCTCGTAGTTAAAATCCACGTGCCCCGGTGTATCAATCAAGTTAAACACATATTCCTCACCGTCGTTTGCACGATAAATCAAGCGCACCGCCTGAGACTTAATGGTAATGCCTCTTTCTCTCTCCAAATCCATATTATCCAAAACCTGTTCTTGCATTTCTCGGTCTGTCAGCAATCCCGTCTTTTGAATCAATCTGTCTGCCAACGTGGATTTTCCATGGTCTATATGCGCCACAATGCAAAAATTACGGATATTCTTCTGTCTGTCGTCGGACATGAATCTCCCTCCTGTTTCATACGATTCATAGTCATAAATAAAGCGGAGTGCCCAAAATATTTTCTCAAGCGCTTCGCCATTTCTACTGATATTCTCACTTATTTGCAACAAATATTATATCACACCAAAAGAGTCAAAGTCAAAAAAACTGTCAAACTCTCTTATTCGTCTTCTTTATTGTCCTTGTTCACCCAGACGATCCATGCAACTGCACCGATGCCTGATGCAATCCAAAAAAAGCTCGCGTATGCCTGATATGAACTTCTGCTTACGATTACACCAAGCATCAGACACACCGCAACCAACGCAACAAGCATAAACTCCACTTTTTTAATTGGATTTTTATTATCATTGGACTCAAACATTTTCTCCACCCGCCTTTTCATCAGTTTAGCATAGCCCCCCTGAAAATACAAGCATGAAGCCCGCTTGCCCTTCTTACAAAAGCAAAATCAAAGCTCTCAATCTTCCAAAAGCCTCATCAGACACAAAGGTGCGCTCTCCTTAATTTTTTCTTTCGTAATTTTATCCTTTTCTTCAATTTTCCTTAATCGACCTTTAAGTTTCCATTCATAATTTATACATATCTTCTCTGTAAACTAAAGTAGAAGTAAAAGGACGCCCCCTTTACTTCACGCCCATAGACCTTCTTCCCCGAAAGCTATGGGCACCCCTTCCTATAAATAAAAAGATTCAAGATTCTTCCTCATTAGTAAAAAGGGGGGGGGGGGAGTGGGAAGCAAAATGCCTCCCACTTTAAACTACAAATCACACAGTTTTGTTTGATATAAGAGTATTTCCCTCCCCGAAACGAAGAAAAGCAGTCAAAAGACTGCTTTTCTTCGTTTCGTTTACATATAACTTTTTCTCCAAATCGCCGGAGAAAATAGCATGATGATCGGAAATATCTCAAGCCTACCCACAAACATATTAAAGCAGAGCACGATTTTCGAAAACCCTGAATAAAAATCAAAACTTCCGCTTGGCCCCGTCCGTCCAAAAGCCGGCCCCTGATTGCTCAAACAAGAAAGTATCGACGTAAATGATGTTTCAAAATCGCCCGCGTCCAGAGAAATAAGCAAAAATGATCCCATCGCAATCAATAAATACACAATCGTGTATCCAATAACACCGCGCACTGCCTCGTCATCCACACGCATACCGTCCAGACGAATCACACTGACAGATCTTGGATGCACCATCTGCTTAATCTCACGAATCCCCATCTTCACCAAAATTACAAATCTGGAAACTTTAAATCCACCGCTGGTAGAACCGCCGCAACCACCCAAAACAATCAAAAGCAATAAAATCGCCTGCGAAAAATATGGCCATTGCCGGTAATCCGCAACAACAAATCCCGTTGTACTTGATGCCGATACTACATGGAACAGCGCGCGTCTGAATGCCTCTTCCAAGCCGGGATATGTATGCATAATATTTAGCGTAATTGCCACAACCGAACACACAACGATTGCCAAATACCACTGTAGCTCTTCACTTTTAAAAAAGTTTTTAAAATCCTTTATCAACAGCAAATAAAACAAATTAAAATTCATACTGAACAAAAACATGAATACCACCAACAAGTACTCTGCATATACATTCCCATACGCGGCAATACTGGCGCTCCTCGTCATGAGTCCGCCTGTACCTGCTGTGGATATCGCCGTCACAACGCTGTCAAAAAGCGGAATTCCACCCACTGCCAGCAATAACACCAAAACAAGCGTCAACACAATATAAATCGCATACAGTATCTTCGCCGTAGATTTCAACTTTGGAACCAACTTGTTCACAATCGGGCCCGGCGCTTCTGCCTGCATCAAATACATCGTTCGATCGTTTCCGCTCATCGGCATAATGGCAAGCATAAACACCAAGATTCCCATGCCGCCAATCCAATGCGTAAAACTGCGCCAAAACAATAAACTCTTTGGCAGTGCCTCTACATCTGTCAAGATTGACGCGCCCGTCGTCGTGAAGCCGGAAATCGTTTCGAATAGACAATTGATCATTCCTTCAATTGCACCACTCAAATAAAAGGGAATCGCACCGAAAACCGATATCATAACCCACGCCAATGTCACCACCGTAACCGCTTCACGCCCGTATATTCGTCTGTCTTTCGGCGCTCTAAACGCAAGAAGCGTTCCCAATACCAGTGTAATGCCTGTAGTCGCCAAAAAAGCCGTCAAGGATTCCTGCTCCCCATAATACAACGCAATCAAAGCAGGAATCAACAATAGTATGCCCTCCAGCCGTAAAATATTTCCCAATATATAAGAAATCATTCGATAATTCATATTATTACTCCATTAAAATAATCCTTTTTTCTGCAATATATCATCTAGGTCTATCAAATGCTTTTCCGTTGTCACAATAATTACGCTGTCTCCCTTTTGAATGCTATCGTTACCTCCGGGAATGATTACCTTTTGCCTGCGGATAATCGTCGCGACNAGAATTCCATCCTTCACCTTCAGCTCCTTNAGCGGCACATCCACCACATCAGAAATTTCCTCCACCTGAAACTCCAAGGCCTCCACATTGTCATTGAGCANTCGATGCAGCGTTACCACANTATTGCTTCCTTCTGAATTCTGTAACGAGCGAATAAATCGCACCATATTGTTCGCCGCCAATTCCTTCGGCGATATAACACTATCAATATCCAGCGTATTCAAAACCTCATGGAAAGAAATTCGATCCACCTTCGCAATAACCTTGGAAACGTTCATCAACTTGGCATAAAGCGAGACAATGATATTCTCTTCATCCATCCCCGTCAGCATAACCAGAGCATCGGTTTTCTCCAACCCTTCTTCTAGCAAAAGCTCACGGTCTGTGCCGTCTCCACGAATGATAATCGCTTCCGGCAACTCTTCGCAAAGGTATTCGCAGCGCTCCTGTTTTTTATCCACGATTTTGACCATAATGTTGACCGCCAGCAGCTCTTTCGCCAGATAATATGCCACCCGTCCGCCGCCGACAATCATTACCGACTTCACGCTGTTCTTCAGTGTACCCATGGCACGAACAAACTGTGCAATCTCACGATGCGAAGCTGTCACATGTATTTTATCCCCCGACTGCAGCACAAAATCTCCCTTAGGTATGAATATTTCGTCTTTTCGCTGTACAGCACAAATCAAGACCTTTACTTGCAATTTTTTATATATCTCAAATAATGGCATGCCATCCAAAATATTATCTTCGGGTATTTTAAGCTCAACCAGTTCCACACGTCCACGGGCAAAAGGTTCAATCTTTAACGCAGAAGGAAAGCGCAGTAAACGGGACATCTCGGATGCGGCCGCCAACTCGGGATTTACCGCCATACTCAAACCAAGTTCCTTTTTAAGCAATCCCATCTGTGCAAAGTACTCCGGGTTACGCACTCTTGCAATGGTATGCTTTGCCCCCAGTTTTTTGCCTAGCAAACAGCATAGTAAATTTACTTCATCCAACGACGTTGCCGCAATCAAAACATCTGCATGTTGCACACCCGCACGCTCTTGAATCTCGACCGTTGCACCATTGCCCTCAATACAAATAATGTCCATGCGCTCCTTCATGCCGTCCAACACTTCACCATTGCTGTCAATTACGATAACATCATGTCCTTCAAGAGATAATTCCAACGCCGCTGTACTGCCGACCTTTCCATCTCCAACAATGACGATTCTCATTTTCCTTCCTCCTCAAGCCTGCCTCCGTATGGTTCAACTCCGTATCATCTTAGCACTTTCTTAACACGAATACAAGCACTGCCAAATAAATAATAACCCTCCGGGATACGAAGGGTTATTACGATTGTTTGCATAACCAACGCTCAATTATATTTGCAAGCTTTCCGCAAAACATCAGCCAAGTCTAAAATACGGACTTCTTCTCTCTCACCTGTTTCCATTTCTTTTAATTCCACCGCTCCGCGCTCCAGCTCTGCCTCACCCAAAATCAAGGAATACTTCGCACCGATTTTGTTCGCATATTTCATTTGCGCTTTGACGCTTCTCTCAACCGTGTCACATTCTGCTTTGATGCCCGCTTTGCGAAGCGTTAACGCCAGCCCCTGTGACTTAATAAATCCGGCATCTCCCATGGAACCGATATAAACATCCCTCGAAGGATTTTCTTCAATATTGCCCTTCTGTCTTTCAATCAGCATAACCAAACGCTCAATCCCCAGCCCAAAGCCAACTGCGCCTGTGGGCTTTCCGCCGCATTCTTCAACCAGTCTATCGTACCGCCCGCCGCCGCAGACGGTCAATCCATCCGAAATAAACTCATAAACTGTCCTCGTATAATAATCCAACCCACGAACAATTCTCGAGTCAATCGTAAATGGAATATTCATTTCAGCCAAAATCATCTGCACTTGCTCAAAATGTGTATTGCACGCTTCATCCAGACAATCCAAAACGGAAGGTGCGTCCGCGATAACCGCCTGACATCCCGCCTCTTTGCAATCCAATACACGCAATGGATTTTTCTCAAAACGGTCTTTGCATGTCGAACAAAGACAACTCAGATTCTTTCCAATAAAATCCTTTAGTGCCTGATTATACCGCTCTCGGCAGGAAGGACATCCCAAACTGTTCATGCGAAGCTCCACATTTTGAATCCCCATCTCTTCCAATAGCGCTGCCGCAACCGCAATCGACTCTGCGTCTTGCGCCGCGCTGTAAGAACCCAGCATCTCTACGCCAAACTGATGAAACTGTCTCTGTCTGCCGGCCTGTGTATTTTCACAGCGAAACGTCGGAGAAATGTAATACAGTTTTGTTGGCTGCGTCTGGTTATGCATCCCGTGTTCAATATACGCCCGAACAACCCCGGCCGTCCCCTCCGGACGCAATGTCAACGAGCGATCACCATCATCGGTGAACGTATACATCTCTTTTTGCACAATATCCGTCGTTTCTCCGACACCACGAACAAAAAGTTCGGTAAATTCGAACACCGGTGTACGAATTTCGCCAATGCCGAAATTTTCGCAAATCCGTCTCATCTTTTCTTCTATCTCCTGCCAGGCTTTCACCTCAGCACCATAAATATCCTTTGTTCCTTTAACCAATTGAATCATATTCAACCTCCTTGGGTTTGGGTAATCCGGCCCTTTTTCTCTCAATCATCTCATCAATGCGTTTGATATATTCGTCCACGCTCTTCACATTGAAAATGCGCTCGATTTTATTCGTCTCCGGATATACAACCTTGGTGCTTGCACCTGCGCCTGCGGCCAGAATTGTCTGTTTTTCCTCCATAATCTGGATATTATAAACACTCTCCTTGCCCGGATGGCAGTAGCCCACGTTTTCGAAGTTTCCAACCATATTTTTCTGACGGTACATATAATAAGGCCTCATTCCCATTTCTTTTGCATATCTCGCCGCAACATCCAGCATCTTCACCATTTCCTGCGATAATACAAAGGTGTGCTGTTCCAGTTCTTCTTTCAATCGGGATGCTCTCTTTACAGCCAGAGTATGTACCGTAATCGTATCCGGCTCCAAGCGTTTGATCTCTTTCATCGTACTTTCGACGTCTTCTGCCGTCTCATTAGGTAAACCCAAAATCAAATCCATATTGATATTATCGTGCCCGCATTCCCTCGCTTCATGGAATACCCGCCTAATATCCTCAACCGTATGCTTTCGCCCAATCTCTTTCAGCGTTTGCTCATTCATCGTCTGCGGGTTAATGGAAATTCGATTCACACCATATCGCTTCATCAGCTGCAACTTCCCTTTGCATAATGTATCTGGGCGCCCCGCTTCCAGTGTATACTCAATCTCCGCAACACGAAACAACTCTGCAACCTTTACCAGCAAACACTCTAATTGTTCCTCATCTAATGATGTCGGCGTACCGCCGCCAATATAGATACTCTTCACGTTTCGTCCTTTGGCATATGCCGCCAGATATTCCAGCTCCAAAAACAACGCCGCCAGATAATCACCAACACGTCCGCGGTATTGAGAAATCGGATACGCCGTAAAAGAACAATAAACACATCTCGTAGGGCAAAACGGAATACCGATATATAGGCTCACATCATCCTGGTCATTTTTCGATAGAATCTCCCGCTCCGCCTTTGCCACATCCAAAGCCAACTGTGCCTTGCCCTCTTCCACCAGATACTTGTTCACCAAATAGGACATACACGCTTCGTCACTTTTGCCTTCCGCCAAAAATTCACTGATGATTTTTGCAGGACGCACACCCGTCAACAAACCCCATTGGGGAGAAATTCCGGTCTCTAATTTCAGCAANTCATAAATAGTCCGTTTGATAAAGCGTTTTTTGTGCCGTTCTTCCAGTGCGCCTTCATATTCCATGGACCACTTTCGCACTTTCTTNCCTTCCATGTATAAATTCGCCGCAACATATCCTTCCTTGTCCATACAGCTAACTACNGTCGGATATGCCGCCGAAACCTCGTCGACCCGCACATAATGACGATTCGGATAAAAAACCTGAATCATCGTCTGTACATCATTTTGCAGTTCGTGTCCTCTCAGAACATAGTGTATCATCAGTATACCTCAATTATTAGAATAATTTCTCACTGTCCAACAGCAATGTTACCGGACCATCATTGATTAATGCCACCTGCATATCCGCCTGAAACTGTCCGGCCGCAACCTTCTTAATCGGCATCGTTTTCGCCTTTTCGCATAAGCGCTCAAACAATCCCGCCGCAACATCCGGCGCCGCTCCGCCGGAATAACCCGGCCTGCGGCCTTTTCGCGTATCGCCACACAGTGTAAAATTCGGCACAATCAATAACTCGCCTTCAATATCCAACAAAGAAAGATTCATCTTTCCCTCTGCGTCCTCGAAAATACGCAAATTTACAACCTTATCCAGCATATACTCTATGGTTTTGTCATCATCCGTACCCAACATACCAAACAAAACCATAACACCTTTTCCAATCTCGCCGATTTTGACACCATCGACACAGACACTGGCTTCCGATACTCTCTGCAATACCGCACGCATAACGCTCTCTCCCATCTTAACCGGAAACACGCTCAATCTCTATCACGTCTTTCAGCCCCTGTAATTTTTGTGATACACGTACCAATTGATCTTTTGTACGTATTTCAAGAACAATATTAAAAATCGCCGTCATATCTTTCGTCATGCGAATATTAAATCCTTTTACCGCAATATCAGCCTCCGCCAACAGGCGGCTGATATCAAACAACAATCCGTTTCTGTCATGAGCCGTCACACGGATTTCCGCTAAATATGCCGCGTTCGTCACATCGCCGTGCGTGTAGTGCGCATCCCATTCTGCGCCAATCAATCTCCCGCGCTCATCCTCATTTAAATTCAAAATATTCACACAATCCGTTCGGTGAATTGCAACACCGCGTCCTCTTGTGACAAAACCAATAATCTCATCCCCAGGAACAGGGCTGCAACACTTAGAAAAACGCACAGCCGCATCGCCAACACCTTCCACCACGACGCCGCTCTTACTCTTCTTTTTCGTCACGGGTTTTTGATTCACCGACAGCTCAAATTCCTGAAGAATATCTTCTTTTTTCAGATTTCTCTTTTTTTCCTTTTCAAATTCGTCCCGCAGGCGATTGACAACTTGGCCTTCTTTGATTCCGCCGTAGCCAATTGCCGCCAAAACAGAATCCCAACTCTTAAAATCAAACTTATTGATAACCATCTCTTGCCATTCGGAACGGAGCAAATCTGTCGGCGTATAGCCTTTTTTCTTCATATCCGTTTGGAGCAGTTCCTTGCCCTTGAGAATATTATCTTCTTTCTCCTGCGCTTTAAACCATTGCTTAATCTTCGTTCTTGCCTGCGAACTCTTAACAAGACTCAACCAGTCTCTGCTTGGCCCTCTGGAATTTTGGGACGTCATAATTTCGATGATATCGCCATTTTGGACGTTGTAGTCAATCGGAACCATTTTGTTATTCACCCTTGCACCAACCATCCGGTTGCCCACCTGCGGAATGAATCATGTACGCAAAATCAATCGGTGTTGAGCCTTTGGGTAATTGAATTACTCTGGCCTGCGGTGTAAATGCATACACCTGCGAGGTAAAGACATTCAAATCCAATTTGATGGCATCCAAGTACTCTTTGTTATCGGACATATCCTTTTGCCATTCCAGAATATTTCGAAGCCAGGTCAGCTTCGCCTCTTCCGTCTCGTCTGTACGCCCGCCTGTATTTCCTTCTTTATATTTCCAATGGGCAGCAATACCGTATTCGCTGGTTCGGTGCATATCCCATGTACGAATTTGAATTTCAAAAGGCTGTCCGTTGGGGCCAATCAGGGTATTATGCAAAGACTGATACATATTCGGTTTGGGCATAGCAATATAATCTTTAAAACGCCCCAACATCGGTGTGTACATCGTATGCACAATCCCCAAAATTTCATAACAATCCTTTATGCTATCTACGGTCGCACGTACTGCAAATAAATCATAAATTTGATCCAGCGTTTTGTTTTGGTTTACCATCTTTTTATAAATACTGAAAAAGTGCTTGCTTCGCCCTTCAATTTTCCCTGCGATTTTGGCCTCGCTCATTTTTTCATTTAATTCATCTACAATCCCCTGCACAAAGGCTTCCCTTTCCACACGGCGCTTTTCGATTTTGTTCGCCAGGTCGAAATACGCGTCCGGATTCAGATATTTAAAGCACAAGTCCTCCATCTCCGTACGTATTTTCGAAATACCCAAACGATGCGCTAACGGCGCATAAATATCTAACGTTTCTTGTGCCTTCTCCTGCTGCTTTTCTTGCGTCATATAGTTCAGCGTCCGCATGTTATGCAATCTGTCCGCCAGCTTAATCAAAATCACACGGATGTCCTTCGCCATAGCCAAAAACATCTTGCGGTAATTCTCCGCCTGTATTTCTTCCTTCGTGGAGTATGACAACTTACCCAGCTTCGTCACACCGTCCACCAATGCCGCAATTTCTTCACTGAATAAACGAGAGATATCCTCGTAGCTATATGCAGTATCTTCAATAACGTCGTGCAAAACGCCTGCTACAATCGTCTCAATATCCAGCTCCAATTCCGCAAGAATATATGCCACATTTAATGGATGGATGATATACGGCTCTCCCGATTTTCTTTTCTGGTCCTTGTGTGCGTCCCGCGCCAGCGTATACGCACGTTCAATCATGCTAAAATCATTAGATGGATGATAACGTCGAATTCGTTCAATCAATTGTTCATATAACTTTTCTTCTGTCAACATATCATCACCCCTCTCTTTATAAATCCAAAAACAGATTTTAAGTATAAATTATAACAATTTTTTTGTATATTTTCAAGTCCCTAGACACGATCTGTCATCAACAAACCCATATCATATTTTAGAGATAATATCCGCTCCAAACTTGCATGTATTCTCTCTTCGTGAAGGCGTCCTTCTTCCACCGCTTTCTTCACACCCGCCATCGCTTCCATCAAATCCGCCGGCATCAATATCATATCTACGCCCGCTTCAATCGCCATCACAGCGCTCTGCGCCGATGAATATTCGTCCGTAATCGCCCGCATGTTCATCGCGTCGGTGATAACAATTCCTGCAAATCCCAAATCATCCCGAAGTATGTCGATCATCTCCTTCGACAAGGTTGCCGGTAAGCGCTCCTTCGTGACGTTTGGTACTAAAATATGCCCCATCATAACAAATGCTACATCTTTTTCAATCGCCGCCCGAAATGGCAAAAACTCAACTTCTGCCAATCTCTCTGCCGTGTGTGTTACGTAAACCGAACCATAATGGCTGTCTGCTTCCGTATCTCCGTGTCCGGGGAAGTGCTTCACCGCAGCACCAAGCCCACATCCCTGCAATCCTTCGACAAATGCCGCTGTCATTTGCGCCGCTTCTTCTGCATTAGATGAAAACGCGCGGCTTCCAATCACAGTATTATCCGGATTTGTATTTACATCTCCTACGGGCGCAAAATCCACTGTGATACCCAACTCATCCAACTTCTCACCAATGACCTGTCCCGCTTCTTTCGCGCGCTGCGTGCTTCCCATCTCACCCGCAGGTTCAATCACCGTATGCGGAATTTGGCTTCTTCTCAAGCGCGATACAACTCCGCCCTCTTCGTCAATGCCAATAAACGGCAGAATATCCGTCCTCTGCCCTGTAATTTGTGCCGTCAACGCCTGCGTTTGCGCTTGCGTATCCAAATTTTCCGCAAACAAACAAACCCCGCCAATATTATACACCTGAATCGTATTTACCACGGACTCGGGAAAAACAAGCATATCACTGCCATCCGCATTTTGGCGGAAAGCGCAAAAGAATAACTGCCCGATTTTCTCCTCCAATGTTAAGCTATCAATCAATGTCGAGATGACATATTCCTTTTCTTCCTCAGGACTTCTCTCCACCCTCTCCGACTCCACCGGAATCTCTGTTATAACGCCGCTTTCCTCTTGCTGCACGCTACATCCCGCGCCCATACATAAAACCATAAATAATAACAATAATTTCTGATACATACTCTTTCCCTCCCCGAAAACGATCGCTTCCATTATATCCCACTTTAGAAAAATTGAACACCCCTCTTTTATTTTCATTCCCTTTTCGCTATAATGTAGTTATTGCAGAAATATAAAGGAGTTTTGATATGAAATTGCAGAGATTACTCAGCTATGTACGTCGTGCCGTAGACGACTATCATATGATTGAAGACGGAGATAAAATCGCCATCGGTGTTTCCGGCGGCAAAGATAGTATTTGTTTGTTGCTGGCACTAAAAAACTTACAGCGCTTCTATCCGAAACGCTTTGAATTGGAAGCCATCACCATATCTTTGGGGCTTCCTGGCGCATCCTATGAAGATATCCAATCCCTGTGCGATGAAATCGGTGTCAACTACACTGTCGTTCATACCGATATCGGACAAATTGTTTTCGAAGAGAGAAAGGAAAAAAATCCCTGCTCCCTCTGTTCCAAAATGCGAAAAGGCGCACTAAACGACATGGCAGAAAAACTAGGCTGCAACAAAGTCGCCTTGGGTCACAATAAAGATGACGTGGTGGAAACACTGCTCATGTCCCTCTTTTACGAAGGGCGACTCAATTGTTTTGCTCCTGTCAGCTATTTAGACAGAAAAAAGCTGTATTCAATTCGTCCGCTGATTTATGTGCCAGAGTATGAATGCAAGCGTTTTGTAACAAATAGTAACATTCAAATCGTAAAAAATCCCTGCTTGGTGGACGGAAGTACAAAAAGACAAGAAACAAAAGAACTACTTTCCAAATTGGATAAAGATTATGACCACCTGCAAGAAAAAATATTCGGAGCCATCCAGCGCTCCCCGTTAAAAGGCTGGAACGGAGAAGATATATCATGTCAACCTACCACGAAAACCTAAAAAATCAGGAAACAAAACGCCTACGGGAGATTCAAAAAGAACTCCCGCCTTTTCTGGCGGAGTTTTTTCGAGGTGTTGCTCAAACAACATCGACAAAAACACGCCTGGGCTACGCCTATGATTTACGGATTTTTTTCCGCTATATCTATGAAGAACATCAAACTCTGGGCGGTATGGATACCAAACAATTAAACACCGGTAATCTAAACCAAATCGATTCTGATGATATCGACTGCTTTTTGGAATACCTCTCCTATTATATCCGTTCGGACTATGAAAATCCTGAAAATGCCTCGGAACTTCATAATGACGAGAAAGGAAAAGCCAGGAAGCTTGCAGCAATTCGCTCCATGTATAAATATTTTTACAAAAAGAAAAAAGTGTCTGCAAATCCCGCAACAATTGTAGAATCACCAAAAATATATACAAAACATATTATTCGTCTGGATGTCAATGAAATGGCCGACCTGCTGGACGCCGTGGAAAGTGGCGATCAGCTCTCCGACCGCCAAAAAGCCTTCCACGAACGCACAAAAGTACGTGATTTGGCATTGGTAACCCTGCTTTTGGGCACAGGAATGCGCGTTTCCGAATGTGTCGGCATCAATATCAGCGATTTGGACCTTCAAAATAATGCTGTCAAAGTTCTCCGGAAAGGCGGAAACGAAGTCATGCTCTATTTCGGCGAAGAGGTTCACGAAACATTGGTCGATTACCTCATTGAACGGGAAAAATCCATTCCCAAAGACGGTCACGAAGATGCTTTGTTCCTATCTTCACAAGAAAAACGCATCAACGTGCGCTCCGTACAAAATCTTGTAAAAAAATATGCGAATGGCATTACACCAAAAAAAATCACACCCCACAAACTGCGGAGTACTTTCGGCACAAACCTTTATCAGGAAACAGGAGACATCTACCTTGTCGCCGACACGTTGGGTCATTCCGATGTAAATACAACCCGTAAACATTACGCCCAAATCGAAGATCATCGACGGCGTATGGCAGCAACACAAATTAAGCTCAGGAAGGATTAGCCTATGGCAGATAAAAACTGGAATGCCCAAACCATCGCTTCCGTGTTTTCGCAGCGAAAAGCAAAACCCATTCATGACCTGCGCTATTTCGCCGTTCTTGCTCTCCTGACCGAGCGCAATGGCGAACTATGCTTTGTCCTGAATAAACGTGCACCCCGAATCAACCAAGGTGGTGATATCTGCTTTCCGGGCGGACAACGGGAAAAAGACGAGCGCTTACGCGAAACGGCCTTGCGCGAAACAGAAGAAGAACTTGGCGTCTCAAGAAAGGACATCTGCCTTCTGGGCAAAAGCGACTATCTTCTGACCCATGCACGCGGATACATCCAACCCTACGTGGGCTATGTTCCCTATCTCCGTTTGCGGGAATCCCTGATTAATTGTGATGAGGTCTCCGAAGTATTCACAGTACCGCTTTCATTTTTTATGGATACTCCACCGGAAATCCATCATCTGCATTGGGAAGTAAAGGATTCTAATGCGTTCCCTTATGAGCGTATTGAGGGCGGAAAAAACTACCCCTTCTATCGTAACCGTGTTTCCCAACCATTCTATTCTTACAAAAACCACACCATTTGGGGCTTGACTGCACAAATTATCCAAAATATCACAAAAACATTGCAAGCTGAAATGGGCCCTACCAACAATCAACAATGAACCACTCCGCCATCTCGGAGCGGTTCTTCTACAGGTCTTCTACAGTCCTTCTATATTTCTTTTCTATAACAAACTGCCCTCCTTCATTGACACCCTCTGCAACATCTATTACACTTGCCTTAGAGAAAGGAGGTGTGCCTATATGAGAAGTCTGAATGTCGTATCTATTTTGCGTTCAGGAGAATCCATTCTGCGTTATAAAGAGGGCGGAAACTCTATGTTACCCATCATCAAATCGAACCAGCCCGTAACCCTAGAGCCTGTCGGCAATAGAACGCTGGCAGTCGGCGATATCGTTTTTTGTAAAGTTCGCGGGAGTTTTTTCACCCATAAAATCACAAAAATTCGTGCCAATCAGTACCAAATATCCAACAATCACCATTTCGTCAATGGTTGGGTAACTCGCAATAGTATCTATGGTATCGTAACGAAAATCTGGGATTCCTAACCTCTT
>JGI994J12354_10001363_pt1 | contig 24781 bp, 25 predicted proteins | sample IntmicLarv3ML3BL_FD_12354 | JGI IMG/M metagenome (IMG submission 12354)
ATCCGCCCGATTACACGCGCTTAATATAAGGGCGCTGAGAATAACCACTGCTATTGTTGGGATTGCCTTCTGCTTCGGGTTTTGTTTCATATTCTTCTCCTCTGGCCCCGGTTTAATCGGGGGGATTCTTGGATTTATTCGCTGGGGAATAGGTTTTTGGGCAACAGGCATCCTTCTTGTGCGAAGATTTTTTCTGATTTTTTTGGTTTATTAAGGGATACTCAAATAAAAATCCAAAAAACCAGAAATCTCACACGAGAATTGCACCGGTCGCCAAGCTGCGTATAATCTCATTTACATAACCTTGTGTTTCACGTTACATAACTCAGTTACATAATATCGTCATCCGCAAATAGTTATTTACTGCTAAAGTAGCATATTACTTTAAAATTCGACACAATTCACTCGTGAACGACACGTTTAAACTCGTAAACGACATTTTTTACAGATAATGTTTAAAAATGTTTAAATTTGTTTAAAGCTGTCGTTAAATGTTATGTTACCGAATTATCGTAAACCTTGTCACGTTATAGAAATCTTTTTTTAAAGCGTGTAGCCTTTAGAAATCGTTTTTCATCATGTCCGCTTGTTTTTTTGATACAGCTTTTTTATTGCTCTGCATCTGCGTGAAGCAGGGCAAGCCCTTCTTCAATATTGTTTTGCGCTTCTGTGCTGAGAGCAAAAAGCTCCCATCTGGCTTCTTCATAATCTGCGGTGTCTGCGATTGCGAAAAATTCCGGAAGGGCATTTAGATATTCAATCATTTGCTGTGCGCCTTGGCTTAGCTTTTCGTGGGCTTCGGCAAATTCCTCTGGTGCTGCGGCGTCTATCATTTCTTGATATATTGCCGTGGTTTCGTCGGTATATGCCGCAATCGCGGCAGAGTCCGTCTGGTCCAGATTGCGCACGGCAGAATTGCTTTCGTTTATGTCTTCCACCCAAGTGTCAACACTGTGCACATATTCCTCAGCGCTCATGACCACTTCCGCTGCGGCAGTTTGAGAGTTGCCATTTGCTCCGTCTTCCGTTTTCACCGAAACTCCGCAAGCTGCCATCAAGAGCATTGACGCGGACAAGGTGAGAAGCGATGCTTTTCTGATTATTTTATTCACTCTACCACTCCATATATTTCTGTTATTTTAAGCCGGGATAGTTTTGCTGTTATTTTTTGCGGCGGTGTACGTTTTTTTCTACTTAAATTTCTTTTTGTTGTACCAGCGTATTATTTTGAAATCGGGAACCAGCGTCACTGTATAAAAGACGATTATACAGGAGCTTGCCATAAACGCCGCTGCCGCGAAGGTTGAAATTTCTTCTTGGGGTTGTGGTGTTATGTTGTCAAACATCGTCATCGAAGGCTGATAGGACAGCGAAAGATCCTCTATTTCTGTGTTCTTGCCCGGCAGAACCACCGTCTGCTCGGCTACCGGTTCAATTGGTTCGAGTTTTGGCAAATCCTGCTCGGTCGTATCCGGCTCGGTTATATCAAGCGCAGCGGAAAGAGTGTCGCTGCCTGCTTGATTTGTGGGCGCTGCCGGTGCCGGCGTGGGTGCCGGAATTGGGCTTGGCTCGGGTTCCGGCAGGGGTTCGGGGGTTGGTTCTGGAATGGGTTCCGGTGTTGGCTCGGGAGCCGGTTCCGGAAGGGGTTCGGGCTTTGGCTCTGGAGTTGGCTCGGGGGTCGGCTCCGGTGCCGGTCTGGGGTTTTCCCAGTTTCCTGAAGAACCTCCAGAATTTGTGTTTTCATTTTTATCTGTTTCTTGTTCCGGCAGACTGCCTTCGTCGGGTGGTGGTTCCTTGTCCGATTCGCCATCTTCTTCAGGATTTTTTCCTTCGTCTCCCGGCTGGTCGCCTGCACCAGGGTCTGCAACAAGCACTTTAAGGTTTGTAAATATGAACAGTTGTTCAAATTGGGTAAACCTAACCCTGATTGTGGCAGTTACATTGTGCTCGCCGACAACTGCCGTTATGTTTGTTTCTCCCAGAGAAACCGAAAACTCGTAAACCGTGTCCTTCTCGACGCTGTACACAAGAGCGTCCAGCTTTTGTAAGATAAGAGCTCTTACAGCCACATCATCCTTGCAGGCTTCAAGCTCTTCAAGCGTAAGCACCACCGTGTTGTGGTAAAAATGTGTTTCATAGCTTTCTGCGATGCTCTTATGTTCGTAAATTTGGTCGTAGCCGGGAGGGACCGCATCTTCGCAGCCGCACTCGCCTTCAGGACATTCGCAGGGTTCATTTTCTTCCAGAGTGTTTTCGCAGCAGTCGCAGTTTTCTGCGCATTGTTTGCCGACACAGCTCTCACAGGCGCAGCCATCGCCCATAAGACACTCTTCGCCGTTGCCGACGTTTGAAGCTTCGCAGGTGCACTTGCCCTCTGGACACTCGCACCGCTCCGTTTCATTCGGCATAGGCTCTTTGCAGCAGTCGCAGCCATCCGCGCACCGCCCATCGTAGCATTCAAAGACGCAGCCATCGTCTATCTCGCACTGTACGCCCTCACAGTGGGCGCAGCAGGATGGGGGAAGTGGCGGTTCGCCAATCTCAAAATGCCCTTCTTCGGCATCTGCCAAAGCAGAAATCATAAGAACAAACATTAAGCCAACTGACAGAATCACATATGCCAAAGCTCTATTCAGTTTTTGCAAAAGCCATTTCCTCCCTCCTATGGTATAAAAATGGAGATATTTCTATGGGTGTATATTAACACATTTAGTTTTCCACAGGGGGAGTTTCCTTGTATACGACAATTTTAAGCTCGTGAAATGCACGCATGCCCTGAAACCAGAGCTTTCGTTTTAATGCATTAATTTCGCTCCCCCCTAGCGCCGTCTGGGTTTGAGGCGTTTTCAACAATTGGTTATAGCTCCCTTTTGCTTTAATGTATCACGTTTTCTTTTAAAAAGCAACCGTTTTTAAAACTTGTATCTTAATTTGCCCTCTTTTTCGACAGCGATTTAAGCGTTCTGCACCAGCGCTTTGCGCCTTTATTTTGGTGGCGATGGCGCAAGCTGTTGGTTTTAAAGGACTTGCGCGTTTTGCTTTTTTGGCTGTTTTAGCCTTTAAAAAATTTTAAAAGTTTTCAACAGCTTCTTCACTGATGAAGAAGCTGTTGTTTTATATGTTTTTTTGCTCAAGGTTTTCAACATTTGCAGAAGCGCAGGCAGCTCTGCCGGCTGCGTCCTGATGCTTTTCTTACATTGGGGCAAGGATCGCCTCAAGCTCTTTTATGTCCTTTGCGATAAAATCCGCGCCGGCATTTTTTAGCTCAAGCTCGCTGCCATATCCGTAAAGCACGCCGACTGCCGAAATGCCGCATTCGTGCGCGCCGAGGATGTCATATTCACGGTCGCCTATCATAACCGCGGTTTTTCCTGAAATGTCCGGCACATGGCGCATCACGCTTCGGATAACCTCCGCCTTTTCAGAGCCGGCACCCTCAAGCGGACTGCCGCCGACAAAGTCAAAGTAGCCGTCAAGCTCGAAATGCCGCAAAATTTCAAGCGCAAATTTTTTCGGCTTCGATGTTGCGACAAAAAGGCTCGTGCCCTCGCCCTTTAGTTTTTTCAGAAGGTCGGCGATGCCGGGATAGACTTCGTTTTCAAATTTGCCCTTCTCCGCGAAATATTCGCGAAAAAGCTCTATGGCACGATTTAAATCCTGCTTGGCTATGCCGTGATATTTTGTGAAGGAGAAGTCCAGCGGCGGACCTATATAAGGATAAAGCTCCTCGCGGCAAGACACTTCAATTCCAAAATGCCTGAGCGCATGAGCTGCCGAGCTTGTAATTCCAACCCCCGGGTCTGTGAGCGTTCCGTCAAGGTCAAACAGAAGATATTTTTTCATGCGCGCCCCACCCCTCAGTCGTTTTCTGTGCTGCGGAGCGTTTCAAAGCGCCACGAGTCGCGGCACATGTCATAAAGCGATTTTTCGGCGCTCCAGCCCAGAGTGCGCTTTGCCTTGCCCGGGTCTGCATAGCAAGAGGCAACATCACCCTCGCGCCTTGGGAAAATTTCATAGGCAACCGGCACCCCATTCGCCTTTTCAAAGGTGGACACCATGTTCAGCACACTATAGCCCTCGCCCGTGCCAAGGTTAAAGATGTGAACTCCGGCATCGCCGCGGCAATGGCGCATTGCTGCAAGATGACCGCGCGCCAGGTCCACAACGTGGATATAGTCGCGAACGCCTGTTCCGTCCGGCGTGTCATAATCGTTTCCAAAAACGCGAAGCTGCGGCAGCCTTTTCGCTGCCACTCTCGAAATGTATGGCATCAGGTTGTTTGGCTCACCTTTTGGACTCTCGCCAATCAATCCGCTTTCATGTGCGCCGACGGGGTTAAAATATCGCAGAAGCACCGCCGAAACGCTCGGCGCGGCTTTTGCAAAGTCTTTAATTATCTGCTCTATAAAAATTTTTGTAAAACCATATGGGTTTGAGCTGTTGCCGGTTTTCATCTCCTCCGTCAGCGGAAGAGCCTCCGGCACGCCGTAAACCGTTGCGCTTGAGCTAAACACAAGGTCGCGCACGGCGAATTTTTCCATCACCTCAAGAAGCGACAGGGTGCAGTCAATGTTATTTCTATAGTATTTAAGCGGAACCTTTACAGACTCGCCAACGGATTTAAGCCCCGCAAAATGAATCACCGCTTCAATTTCGTTCTCTTCAAAAACAGTCCCAAGCGCAGCAGCGTCGGAAACATCAAGCTCATATGCTCTGGCGCTTTTTCCGGTTATTTTCTCGATGCTTCTCAAGACTTCGGGCGAGCTGTTTGAATAGTTGTCGGCAATCACGACATCAAAGCCGGCAAAAAGCAACTCCACCGCCGTGTGCGAGCCAATATATCCGGCGCCGCCGGTCAGCAAAATCGACATTTCCTTCTCCCTTCGCTCCGCATGGCTGATAATTTTGTCCTTTTCGTCAACACAAAGTCGATAATTTTTTATCAAAATGCGCCGACATATAACACAGTCTGTCGGATAATGTTGTATTTTGCTTCACAGGTTAACACATAATATTAATTATGTCAACAAAGTTTCGCGAATTTGTGTATATGTAAGATATACTCTTCTATGTTTCATTATGCACAAATTTAAAAAACACTTGACATCGGGGCTTATTTTTGCTATCTTATATAAGCGCTTGTGGCCCAGTAGTTCAGTTGGTTAGAACGCCAGCCTGTCACGCTGGAGGTCGACGGTTCGAGCCCGTTCTGGGTCGCCACGCGCATCTATAGCTCAGTCGGTAGAGCGCATCCTTGGTAAGGATGAGGTCTCCGGTTCAAATCCGGATAGATGCTCCAAACGAAAAATCTCCGCTGCACTTGCAGCGGAGATTTTTTATCCCCTCGGCACGCTTTAATAATCTGCGAAAAGACCACAAAGCCGCCTTCCGCAAGGGCTTGACGCCATAGCATTCAAGTCCTTCCCGGCGCCTCTTTTTTTGCGGTTGACGAGTGGGGGCAATTGCAATATACTATGCAAAACGGTCAGTCTAAGTATAGACTGACCGTTTGTTACATTATTATTTAAAATACTAAGCGAGGTGGCAAAGCATGATTTTGAAAACCGCAATTGTCGGCATGGGCGCGCTCGGACTTTTGTTCGGCGATATTATAACAAGTGCGCGTGGGAAGGACTGCGTAGATTATATTTTGGACGAGGACAGGCTTTCGCGCTATAGCGAAAAAACCTTTTCCGTGAACGGGCAGCCGCGAAATTTTCAGATGCGCCCGGCAGAGAGCGCCGAGCCTTACGGCCTTGTAATCGTTGCGGTTAAATGGAATTCGCTTCCTTCCGCACTTTCTGCCATGCGCCGCTGCGTTGGCGAGGACACTGTTATAATTTCCGTTTTAAACGGAATTTCAAGCGAAAAATTAATCGCCGAGAGCTTTGGGAAAAATCGCGTTTTGTGCTGCATTGCCCAAGGGATGGACGCAATGTACGCCGACGGCGCACTTTGCTACACCCAGATGGGCGCTCTGCATCTCGGCGTTTTTGAAGCGGCGCAAAAGCCGCTGCTGGATAAGGTTTGCAAGTTTTTCGACCTTGTTTCCATGCCTTATGTCGCGGAGGAGGATATCCTCCTCCGGCTTTGGGCAAAATTTATGCTAAACGTTGGCGTGAATCAGGTCTGCGCAGCTTTTGGAACAAACTATGCCGGAGCGCTCGCGCCCGGCGCGGCACGTGATGCCATGTGCGGTGCAATGCGCGAAACCATTGCGCTTGCAAACGCCGAGGGCATTGCGCTCTCCGAAGCAGACCTAGACGCTTACATGAAAATTTTGGAAACCCTCTCGCCCGAGGGCATTCCATCAATGGCACAGGACATTGTGGCGCGCCGCAAAAGCGAGGTTTCCATGTTCTCCGGCACGGTTATCGAAATGTGCGCAGCGCATGGATTAAAAGCTCCGATAAATGAATTTTTGTATAAAAAAATTCAAGAAATCGAAGCTGATTTTTAGATTTTATTTAGAATGTTTCTGCTTGTTTTTATTTAAAACGCAGAAAATTTTAGATGAACACAAGCTGCACAAGTAGCATGTACAAAACTGTTCCCACGCCTATGGACAGGAGAATTTGCCGCTTCCAAACATGCAGCGCCACTATAACAATTATCGAAATAATTTCCGGTATGGCGTGGCTTCCCTCAAAAATGTTCACTTCCTTCAGACAATAGACAACGAGCATTCCGATTACCGCCGCTGGCAAAAACCGACCAAGATATGCTACATACCTTGGTGTTTCACGGTTTTCCGGAAATATGAGAAAGGGCAAAAAGCGCGTTATCATCGTCCCTGCGGCAATGATGGCAACGGTTATTATAGTTTGTGCAAGGCTCATGCTGCTGCCTCCTTCTCCATTTTTTCAAGCCGGGGGCGAACAAGCGTCAAAACTCCCATGATGGCAAGCATTGAGGGAATCAAGAAGCTGCCCTCGCCAAAAATCAGACGGCACAAAAGCGGCAGCGCAATTCCCAAAATTGAGCTGAAATGGTTCTTTTTTCTAAGGCACTGCTCTGTGAAAATCACCACAAAAAGCGCGGTCATCACAAATTCAAGCCCCTCTGTATTAAAGCGAACTATCATTCCGAAAATAGCGCCGATAAGCGTTCCGCTAATCCAATAGATGTGGTTTAGCATTGTCACGAAAAAATAGAACCACGCTCTGTCAATCCCCTCCGGCGGAACCGTTGTGCAGTTTACGGAAAAGGTTTCATCGCACATTCCAAAAATTAGATAAAGTTTTTTAAGCCCCGGAATTTTATATTTTTCAAGCATGGAAATGCCATAAAACAGGTGTCTTGCGTTTATCATAAGCGTCAGCCCGAATGCCTCCACCGGCGCGAACGGCGCAAGCAGAAGCGGCACTGCCACAAACTGCATCGACCCGGCAAACACAATGATGCTTATTAAAATTGGATAAACGGGGCTAAAGCCTGCGGCGTTCATATATATTCCATAGGCTATTCCCAAAAACAAAAAGCCTGTCAAAATCGGTATTGTGTGCGGAAATGCCGCCTTTAGCGCGCGGCTTCTTATGCCCTTTTTCATTAATTTGCTTGACTCCCTTGTGAATTTTTTCATATTAAAGTTTATTTTAGCACTTTGCATTGCTAAAATCAATAAAATTTTTTAACGTTTTCTTTTTGTCGGTTTTTGTCGCATTTTTTTGTTTGCGGCTTTTTCACTGTATTTTTTGTCGTTTACAAGTGCAAATGCGCATTTTACCAACTTTTGCGAATCTTTTGGCTTTATTTGTGATATGTTAGGCTTTACAATAACTTTAGAATGGAGAGTATCTTAATGAAAAAATATCTCGCCGAGCTAATCGGCACAGCAACGCTGGTCTTTATGGGTTGCGGCGCTGCAATGGTTTTGGGCTGCGATGTCAGCGGCGGACATTTGGCGGTGGCTTTCGCCTTTGGTCTTGCTATCATCGCCTGCGCTTATGTCATCGGCAGTGTTTCTGGCTGCCACATAAACCCTGCGGTTTCCCTTGGCGTTTTTCTCGCAAAGCGCATGAGTGCGAAGGATTTCTGCGGCTATGTCGCCGCGCAGGTGATTGGCGCTATCTTGGGCGCGGCGCTTCTTTTCCTTTGCATGGGCTTTGGAATGCCTGACCTTACAGGCGGCATGGGCACAAATGGCGTTTCCGCCCTTGGCATCACCGGTTCTATCGTTCTTGAGGTGATTTTGACCTTTATCTTCGTCTTTACAATTCTCGGCGTAACGGCAGACGAAAAAAATGGCAGCATCGCAGGAATGGTTATCGGTTTCACGCTTGTTTTTGTTCACATCGTCGGAATTCCTCTCACAGGAACCAGCGTAAACCCAGCTCGCAGCATTGGTCCCGCGCTTTTCGCCGGCGGCGACGCGCTTTCCTGCGTTTGGGTTTTTGTTGTTGGACCGCTTCTCGGCGCTGCGCTTGCAGCGATTGCTTACGGTCTGATTTGTAAGAAAAAGGCATAAAATTAAACCTCAAAAAAGCACATGTGTTTTTCACATGTGCTTTTTTCATCGCACACTTATTATATATGTATATAATATTTGACATCTGCCGCACAAAAAGGCTAAAATAAGCGTAAACTGCATATGACGGAGGACTTAAATGGAAATTTTAACTCAAGATTTTTATAACAGAGACACTTTAACTGTCGCGCGCGACCTTCTCGGTCGGCACATTGTGCGGCGTGTACAGGGTCGCGAGCTTATCTGCCGCATAAGCGAAACTGAAGCTTACATCGGTCGCAGCGACAAGGCTTGTCATGCTTATGGATATAAGCGCACAAAACGCAGCGAAACGCTTTTCGCCGCACCGGGCACAGCTTATATTTATCTGATTTACGGCATGTATGACTGTCTGAATTTTGTGACAGAGCCGGAGGGGGAGCCTGCTGCCGTTTTAATCCGCTGCGCTGAGCCTGTCAGCGATGCTGATGTCTTTTCGCAAATTCGGTTTTCCTGCAATTTTGACGAGATGACGGCATATCAGCGCAAAAATTTTATGAACGGACCCGGCAAGCTTTGCCGCGCGCTTTGCCTTTCGAGAGGTCAAAATGGTCTTTCACTTTTTGGAGATGAGCTTCTTGTCACGCAGGGCAAGCCTGCGAAGGCTGAAAATGTGAAAACCGGCAAGCGCATTGGCATTGACTATGCCGATGAGGCAACGGATTTTCTCTGGCGGTTTACGCTTTCAGAAAATGCCTGAAACGAGCAGAGCGCAGTCCTTTCAGGGCTGTGCCGGGCTTGTTTTTTCTGTGCGGCATTCGTGCTGTGGGGCACTGCATTTTTTGACTTTTTGCGCCCCTCTGTGCTTGTTTTTTTCGTAGAGTACTGTTTGTGTGAAAAAAATTTAATGTGCGTTTATACATTTAAATTCAATGAGGTATATTTAACGAAAAGGATAAGGCAAAATGCCTTATCCTTTTTATACATTATATAATGACCGCAGGGCTTGATATTTAGCCAAGCGGCAACTTTTGCGCCGGCGCCCTATTATAGCTCGCCATCCGCAACTGGATATTACAAGCGAGTACATGCCGCTTTTGCGCCTTGGGCTTTAAGCTGAATAGCTTTACAGAAGGCTTACAAGCTTGCGCGTGAGCTTTCCGAGTGTGTAAATCCCGTCCAGCATCTCCATCCTGTTTGATATGATGGAGCAGTTTAGGCGGATGCAGTCGGAATATTCGCCGTGGGTTGAATATAAAACTCCCGGTGAGACCGAAATTTTGCACTGCTGCGCCAGATGGAAAAGGTCGAGCGCACTGCACCGCTTTGGAAGCTTGACCCACAGGAAGTAGCCGCCCGAGGGGTTTGATGCCTGCGTTCCTTCCGGGAAGCTTTCCATGACAGCTTGGCGCACGGCGGAAACCGCGGCTTTGTGCTGACACTGAATCTGCTTCATATGCGTTCGTGACATGCCGTTTTCCAAATATGCGCTGAAGCCGCGCTGAATAAACGCCGGAGGGCTGCATGCCATGGCGTTTCTGTAGTTTCTAAAAATTTCATAATACTTGCCAGCGCACACCCAGCTTATTTCAAGCCCCGGTGCGCTCGTGCAGTTAAAGCTTGAAATGTAAATAACATTATCCGGCGACAGGCTTTTTAGCGGCTGCGGTCTAACCTCGTTGTGTGTTAGGTCGCCGAAGCTGTCGTCTTCAATGATTGTGACATTGTGCTCTGCACAAATTTCGATAAGCCTGCGCTTGTTCGCGTCCGACATCAGCGAGCCATCAGGCGAGGAGAAGTTTGGCGAATAGATGAGGCAGCTTATCGAAGGGTTTGAAACTAAGGCTCTTTTAAGCCCCTCGAGGTTCATGCCGCTATCAATTGTGCAGCGGATTGATACCGGGTGCAAATTTTTCAGCATAACTGTGAAATAATGGCTTTGCGCGCCGGGTGCCATTAGGGCAACACTGTCGCCGCTGTGGGTGCAGGCATGCAGCGCGAGCAGAAGCGAGGCGGTCATGCTGTTGTTTGTGACGACGATTTCCTTGCTGTTTATGATGCACTGATATTGAAGCATCCATTTGGCAATTTCGGAAACGAGCGCTTCATCGTCATAGCCTTCACCTTGGCGTCCTATCATTTCGGGATAGTTTTTCGTTGAACGGGATATGAAGCGGCTCATCTGTTCGTTGTTGAAAAGGTCTACCGCGGCTGTGCCCTGACCGAAGGGATAGACTATGCCGAGCTTTGAGCGCTCTGCCGTGTAATAGTTGTGAAACGCGATTGCATCGCCCTTTTCGCCAATGTGCCGCGAAGCTGATATCTGCGGCATAGCTTCCGGAAATTCGGGTTCCTCCGTTTCCTTTTCTATAACTGTGTAACCGCTTCGGGGATGGCTTTCCAAAATTCCGCGCTCTTCAAGATTTCTGTAAGCTTCTATAACGGGAGTGGCGCTTACATTATAAATCTTGGACATTTCTCTTATTGAAGGTATTTGCTCGCCGGCTTTTATTATCTGCCGGTTTATCATGTTTAAGATAGCGTCTTCAATATGCTGGCGCTTTGTCATTATACATCCCCTTCTAATCCTACTGCGCGGAAACATTTTTTGCGTTTTTTTAAGCCTGGTCCTCCATGACCTTTACACCCTCTTCGGGAATTATGAGCGTTGCTCCTGTTTTGCTCACAACCTCTTCAATGGTTGTGTTTTTTGAAATTTCCAGAAGCTCTGCGCCGAATTTTGTTATCTTAATGACCGCAAGCTCTGTCACGATATAGTCAACAACGCGCCAGCCTGTCAGCGGAAGCTTTGTTTTTTCAACAATTTTAGCCGAGCCGTCCTTGTTGCAGTGCTTTGACATGACGATGGTCATCTTCGCGCCGCTTACAAGGTCCATCGCGCCACCCATTCCTGCGGCGGTTTGACCCGGAATCATCCAGTTTGCAAGATTTCCCTCGGCATCAACCTCGTATGCGCCAAGAACAGTTTTGTCGATGTGTCCGCCGCGGATATAGCCGAAGGACATGAAGCTGTCAAAGCAACTGCTGCCATCGCGAAGCGCAGTGGGTGCGCCGGAGGCGTCAACAATGTCTTCGCTGACCTTGTCGTCCTCGCCCGGGGTGCCTGTAAGCCCGATGACGCCGTTTTCGGAGTTAAACCAAACATCTCTCTCCTCGGGCACAAAATCAAGGCACATTGTCGGCATGCCTATGCCAAGATTGACACAGTCGCCATCCTTGAAAAACTTGGCTGTACGCCAAGCTATAAGCTCTCTGTCGTTATTAGGTGTTTTCATTGCTCTTTAGCCCTCCTCAGAAACTGCCTGCACAACCATGTCCACCAATACCGAGGGGGTCATGGTTAAATCAGGGTCAAGCTCGCCAACTTCTACTATATGCTCTGCTTCGACAATAACATAGTCCGCAGCAACTGCGAAAACTTGGTTAAAGTTTCGGGCTGTTCGGTGATATTGGACATTTCCAATTTTATCTGCTTTAAATGCGTGGATAAAGGCGACATCTGCGCGAAGCGGAAGCTCCAGCAAGTAGCGCTTGCCCTTTTGCTCATCGCCGGATTTCACGAATTTGTATTCGCCAAGCTCATCGTCCCATTCGAGAATCTGCTTGCCCTCTTCAACGGGGGTGTAAAGACCTGTGGGGGTTAAAACGCCGCCAAGACCAACGCCGCCGGCGCGAACCTTTTCGCAGATGGAGCCTTGGGGCACAAAGGTTATATCAATTTCGCCATTTATGGCTTTTTCAACGGTTTCGGTGTTGCTTCCGATGTGGGAGCAGGTTAGGTGGGCTATGCTGTTCTCGTGAACAAGCTTTCCGATGCCCTGACCTTTTACAGAGGTGTTATTTGATATCACCTTTAAATTTTTCATTCCCGTTTCCACGAGAGCATCAATAAGCGTGCTGGGAACTCCGCAGTTAACAAAGCCTGGCAGAAGTATTGTCATTCCTTCATAGCAGTGCTTCATGGCCTCTTCAACGGTGTTTACTTTTGATCTGTTTGCTTTTCCCAATTTAAAGTCCCCTCCTTGTAATTTTTCGCCTTTCGGCGGTTATACATTTGTTTGTTTAAGTTTTTAGCATTTCTCAAATATTGCCGCAACGCCCATTCCGCCACCGATGCAAAGTGTTGCAAGTCCGAGCTTTGCGTCCTCACGTCTTTGCATTTCGTGCAAAAGGGTCACAGCTATGCGAGCGCCCGAGGCACCAATGGGATGCCCGATGGAGAGAGCGCCGCCGTTTACATTTACTTTTGCCATGTCAAGCCCTAGCTCGCGCGCGACAGCAAGCGACTGCGCGGCAAAGGCTTCGTTCGCTTCGACAAGGTCAATTTCGCTTATCGAAAGTTTCGCTTTTTCAAGAGCCTGTGAAACTGCCGGAACGGGACCTGTTCCCATTATTTTGGGGTCAACTCCGCCCTGCCCCCAGCTTACGAGCTTTGCAATGGGCTTGAGGTTATATTTTTCAACGGCTTCTTTAGACGCAAGCACCAGCGCTGCCGCGCCGTCGTTTACGCCGGAGGCGTTGCCGGCTGTGACGCGAGGGGCTCTCTCGCCTTCCGCTTTTGCTGCAGCCTTTGCGGCAAAGCAGTCTTCAACCGTGCCGCCGTCTGCCTTAAACGCGTTGTCGGCGGACAGGGGAAACACGGCTCTTAGCTTTTCGAGAGATGCCAGGTCTGTTTCGGGCTTTGGAAATTCGTCTGTGTCAAAGCTTACGAGCTGTTTTTTCTTTTTTATCTCGACCGGTACAATTTCAGCAGCGAACTTTCCGGCTTCATGTGCCGCCTTCCATTTTTGCTGGGAAGCAAGGGCAAACTCGTCAAGCTCGGCTCTTGTAAGTCCCCATATGTCGCAGATGTTCTCGGCGGTTGTGCCCATGTGATAGTTGTTAAAAGCGTCCCAAAGTCCATCGGAGACCATAGAGTCGGTCATGGGTTTGTCAAACATGCGCGCGCCCCAGCGTGCGTCCTTCATGACATAGGGTGCCTGGCTCATGTTTTCTGTTCCGCCGCAAACCACAATGTCCGCATCCTCCGCGGCGATTGCGCGAGCGGCTTCTATAACAGCCTTCAGCCCTGAGCCGCAGACCATATTTATGGAGTATGCCGGAACGCTAAACGGCAGGCTTGCCGCAACGCCAACCTGTCTTGCAACATTTTGACCTTTTCCGGCAGAGAGGCAGCAGCCGAACATAAGCTCGTCAACATTTGCGCCCTCAAGCCCTGCGCGCGCTATCGCACCCTTTACGGTGGCAGCGCCAAGCTCTGCCGGGGAGATGTCTTTAAGGCTTCCCCCAAAGGCGCCGATTGCCGTTCTGCATCCGCTTACAACAAAGATTTCTTTCATTATTTTGAACTTTCCTTTCACGCGTGTCATCGCATCGTTTATCGTTATCGCCAACAAATTCTCAATAAAATATTATTGGCCTATAATGAATTCTTTTAATTATTGTATACCTTTTTTGCAGCAAAAGGTATATACAAACCGACGAAATAATTACAGCGTTCTGCTATTGAGTATACAAATTGCACCATTTTGTCTTGTGGTTGTGTATGTTTTTTGCTTGCTGTTCCTTTAAAAAAGTCTTTTGCTTTCAATATCTGTCTATTTCCGCTTTAATTTAAATTTTTAGGAGATACTGCCTTTTTCTATTGACTAGCTGCTGCTTTTTTCGTTTTTTGTCACAGGCACATTTGAAAAGTCTTGCTCCTTGTGTTAAGATGAAAATAAAAGCACTCATAATTATTAAAATACGCCCTATACATAAAAAATGGAGGCATTTTTATGGAACATTTGCAGCAATATACATTTAATTATATTTCACCCGTCGGAAATTTAACCATCGCAAGCGATGGCGAGAGCATTACAGGGCTTTGGCTTCAAGACCAAAAATATTTCGCTGCCACGCTCGGCAATACTACCTCCGAAAAAAAACTTGAAATTTTCGGCCATGCGCGAGCCTGGCTTGATGCTTATTTTCGCCGCTGCGCACCCACTGTGGACTTTCCTCTCGCTCCGAAGGGGAGCGACTTTCGCCGCGCCGTTTGGAAGCTGCTTCTCGAAATTCCTTATGGCGAAACGACGAGCTATGGCGCGCTTGCGCAGACGCTGGCGCAAAAGCCCGGCGCAGAGAGCATGTCGGCGCAGGCTGTCGGCGGCGCTGTGGGGCATAATCCGATTTCGATAATCATTCCGTGCCACCGCGTGGTCGGGAAAAACGGAAGTCTCACCGGATATGCCGGGGGGATAGACAAAAAGATTTTTCTTCTGGAGCTTGAGGGCATTGATTCCAATGGCTTTTTTGTTCCCAAAAAGGGTACGGCGCTTTAAAACAAAAAACCGGACAGGTTTCCCCTGTCCGGTTTTTCCATTTGCTTTTAAAGCCAACCAAAATAATTCAGACCATACAAAAACGCAGCAAGGACAACTAGGCCTATAACAAAACGCAGTGCATAGCCTAGTATGTAGCCGAAGATTCCTTTAATCCATTCGCCCATGTTTTTTCCTCCATTTTTTGATTTTATATACATTTGATATTATAATTCATCATTTAATTTAAATCAATATTATATTTCGCGTTGACGGCGCGTTTTGTTTGCTGTAAACTTAGACAAAAATGAATTTTAGGAGTGTTTTCGATGAAAATAGTTGTTCTGGACGATTTTACCACCACCCCCGGCGATCTAAGTTGGGATAAAATTGCAAAATGCGGCGAACTCACCGTATATGACCGAACCGGCGCGGACGACGCCATCTCCCGAATCGGAGACGCTGAGATTGTTTTTACAAACAAGGTGGTGCTTACAAAGGAAATTATAGATGCCTGCCCCAGCATCCGCTTCATCTGCGAAACGGGAACGGGCTTTAACAACATTGATGTCGAAGCTGCCGCGCAGCGTGGCATACCTGTTTCAAATGTTCCCTCCTACAGCACCTCGTCTGTCGCGCAGATGGTTTTTGCCTATCTTCTTGAAATTGCGCAGAGGGCTTCTGCTCACAGCGCTTCTGTGCATTCCGGAGCCTGGGCTGCCTCTCCCGATTTTTGTTTTTGCGACTATCCCACCTTTGAGCTTGAGGGCAAAACACTCGGCATCATCGGCTTTGGCGCGATTGGTCAGCGTGTCGCGAAAATTGCAAAGAGCTTTGGGATGAACATTCTTGCCTATGACCTAATGGCGCACCCTGAGCTTGAGAGCGAGCAGCTAAGGCAAACCTCGCTTGACGAGCTTCTTTCAAAGAGCGACATCATAAGCCTTCACACGCCGCAAAATGCCGCAAGCCAAGGCATGATAAACTCAGACACCATCAGCAAGATGAAAAACGGCGCAATTTTGATAAACACCGCTCGCGGTGCCTGTATTGTTGACGCGGATGTTCGCACAGCGCTCGACTCCGGAAAGCTCGGCTTTTTTGCTGCCGATGTTTTAAGCCAGGAGCCGCCGAAGCCCGACAATCCCCTGCTCGGTGCGCAAAACTGCCTTTTAACGCCTCACATCGCCTGGATGAGCTTTGAGGCAAGAGCCAGACTTATGGACATTTTGGAGCAGAATGTAAAGGCATTTTTGACCGGCAAGCCGATAAATGTTGTAAATTTCTAAAGCGTTTTTTATCCGCTTCTCTTGACTTTTGCGCTTTGCCGTGGTATAGTCCTAAGCAAGTTTATATAGTTTCAAAGGCGTTGACCGGGAACCAGTAACTGCCCCACCCCTTTCAGAGAGTTGCCGTTTGGTGCAAGGCAGCAGGCTTAAAGCAGCGAATTCATCCCGAGAGCTTTGCTCTGAACATTTATAGTAGGATGCAACGGGTGTGCCCGTAACAGTACGGGGGTATCGCATGTTTGCCGTACCCGATAAGACCGGCTTTGTGAAAACCCGGTAAACTGAGGTGGTACCGCGGATTTGATTTTTCATCCGCCCTCAGCGCATTTAGCGCTGAGGGCGGATTTTTTTAATTTTCCTCTGCGCATACCGCAAAAAACACCAGCGCAAGTCTTTTAGCACAGGCTCCAGTCATCACAAGAAAGGAAGCTGAACACTATGGCAATGTATCAGCCGGGCATTGAGAAAATGCCGAGAGAAGAGCTTACAAAACTTCAAAGCGAGCGCCTTTGCGCTCAGGTAGAGCGCATGTATAAGCGCGTCGCGCCTTTTCGGCAGCGCATGGACGAGGCGGGGCTTAAACCCTCTGACATCCGCGGCGTTTCAGACCTTCACCGTCTTCCGTTTTCCTACAAGCAGGACCTTCGCGACCATTATCCCTTCGGACTTTTTGCGGAGCCGATGGAGAACATCCGCCGTGTCCACGCATCCTCCGGCACCACAGGCAAGCAAATCGTCGTGGGCTACACCGACAATGATTTGGACGTGTGGTACGACTGCGTTTGCAGAAGCCTTGCCGTTGCTGGAATTGATGAAATGGGCATGGTTCAAAACTCGTTCGGCTATGGTTTTTTCACAGGCGGTCTTGGCATACACGACGCCGCGCAGCGCATCGGCGCAACGGTTATCCCCATCTCTGCAAGCAACACACCGCGCCAGATGCAGACCATGGTGGACTTTGGCGCAACGCACCTGACCTGCACACCGTCTTATGCGATGTATCTTGCCGAAAGTCTTGATGAAGCCGGGCTTTTGGACCAGATAAAGCTAAAAGCCGGAATTTTCGGTGCCGAGCCTTGGACCGAGGCAATGCGGCAGGAAATTCAAAACAAGCTTAATATAAAAGCCTATGACATTTACGGGCTGTCCGAGGTTATGGGTCCCGGCGTTTCTTACGAATGCGAGGAGCAAGCCGGAATGCACATCTGCGAGGACCATTTTATCGCCGAGGTTATAGACCCCGAAACGGAAGAGCCTCTTCCCCTTGGCACAGCGGGCGAGCTTGTTTTTACAACCATCACAAAGGAAGGCTTTCCCGTAATCCGCTATCGCACGCGCGACATTTGCACGCTAAACCCCGAGCCTTGCGCCTGCGGCAGAACGCACCTGCGCATGGGCAAGCCCAGCGGCAGAAGCGACGACATGATGATTATCCGCGGCGTTAATGTGTTCCCGTCGCAAATTGAGGAGGTTCTCCTAAAGGTTAGCCGCGGCAATATAACACCGAACTATCAGATAGTTGTTGACAGGGTAAACAGCACCGACACGCTTGATGTAAATGTTGAGATGAGCGAGGAAATGTTCTCCGACGACATCCGCTCCGTCGAGCGGATAGAGCGCCAAATTTCAGATTCGCTCCGCTCCATGCTCGGCATTGGCGCGAAGGTTCATCTCGTGAATCCGAAAACCATAGAGCGCAGCGAGGGCAAGGCAAAGCGCATCGTTGACAAACGAAATTTGCACTGACGGAGGGACTTAGTCATGTTTATAAATCAAATTTCCATCTTCGCAGAAAACAAACCCGGCGGACTTTTTGAGGTCACCGACATTTTGGCACAAAACAATATTGATATCACCGCGCTCTCGCTTGCCGACACATCAGATTTTGGCATTTTGCGCCTTATTGTAGATAAGCCGGAGGCGGCGGCAACGGCGCTTCGCGAAGCGGGGCTTATCGTGAAGCAGAGCGAGGTTTTGGCAGTTCCGATTGAGGACGCGCCCGGCGGACTTACAAGAGTTCTGCACACGCTTAGCGAAAATGGCGTGTTTATCGAATATATGTATGCCTTCGCCGGGAAAATGTCCGGCAAAGCTGTTGTTGTCATGCGCACCGATGATGCGCAGAAGGCATCAAAGGTTCTCGGAAGCTGTGGAACCGAGGTTTTAAGCGCGCGCGAGCTTTATAATATCTAGGCTTTAAGCAGTTTCAACGGGCATCAGCGGGAGCATCGCGCCTGCTGATGCCTTTTTGCGCTCTTGTGCGCTTTAAATATCTGTGCTATAATTTATAAGCTATCCTCCGACTCGAGGATTTTCAAAACTTAATCGGACAGTTCGCAACCATCCTGTCCTTAAACAAAACTAGCGCTGTCTTTGGCGTGGGGAAAAATTCCCTTGGGATTTTTTATGGGTGCATTTTTGCGCCCATTTTTGTTTTTCTGTGGGTGGCTTTTTTCCGTTTTTCGTTTTTGTGCGGCGCAAAACATTTTGCGCTTTAAATAATCGCAGCGCGCAGCCAGAAAACTGGGCAAGCGCGCCATTTCAAAGGAGCTTATCTCATGCAAAACGGTTTTAACCCCAAGCGCTACAGCATAATAAGCGGCAAAAACCCTCGTGAAATTTTGCTGCTGGTCGGTCGCGGCTGCGCTTTTCGGCGCTGCGCTTTTTGCAATTATCATCTCGATTTTGAGCCTGACCCAGACGCTGCGTTTTCTGAAAACATCAAATCAATTTCAAGCGTTAGCGGAATTTATGGACAGCTTGAGGTTATAAACTCCGGCTCGTTCACAGACTTGGACGAGCGCACAATGTGCGCAATTTTGGAAGCCTGCGCAAAGCATGGCATCCACCAAGTTCATTTCGAGTGCCACTGGATGCACCGCGGCGAGGTTTCTGCACTGCGCCAGCGCTTTGCGGCGCAGGGGATTTTGGTAAAGGTTAAAATTGGCGTTGAAACCTTTGACGCGGATTTTCGCGAGCGCGTTTTGATAAAAGGCATTGACGAGACTGACCCTTCTAAAATTGCCGAGCCTTTTGACGAATGCTGTCTGCTTTTCGGCATCGAGGGGCAAACGGCAGCGAGCATGCTGCGCGATGTTGAAACCGCGCTTTCGCATTTTGAGCGAGCTTGCATAAACATCATGCAGGAAAACGAAATGCCCGTTCGCCCATCAAAGCCGGTTATCGAGGAGTTTATGCGCGAGGTTCTGCCGGTTTATTGCGACAACGAGCGTGTTGACATTCTTTTGGAAAACACAGATTTCGGAGTTGGGGAGGTCGAGCCGCATGCCTAACGAGCTAATACTTATACTTAGCCTTGTCATTATATATTTTGGTACGCTTTTGTGGTTTTCGCTGTTTGGGCGCGAGGGGCTCATGTGCTGGTGCGTTGTTGCAACCATTGCCGCGAACATTGAGGTTTTGATTTTAATAGACGCCTTCGGAATGCCGCAAACGCTCGGAAATGTTCTTTTTGCATCCACCTTTCTCGTCACCGATATTTTGAGCGAAACCGCTGGCAGGAAGGTGGCAAACAAGGCTGTGAACATTGGAATTGCAACATCTGTCAGCTTCATCATCATCACCCAGTCGTGGTTTCTTTTCTCCCCCTCGGCGGAGGACACCATGTCGCAGAGCGTCTATGCCGTGTTTTCAAACACGCCTCGCATGATGATAACCGGACTTCTGGTTTATGCGCTTGTTCAGCGTTTTGACGTTTGGGCATACCACAAATGGTGGGATTTTACAACGCGCCGCTTTGGCGACAGCCGCCGGTTTTTATATCTCAGAAACAACGGCTCCACACTTATAAGCCAGCTTTTGAACACCGTGCTCTTCACCCTCGGCGCCTTTTGGGGCACATACGATGCGCAAACGCTCCTTTCCATCGGCACATCAAGCTATATAATTTTCGTTTTCACAAGCCTTCTCGACACCCCGTTTGTCTATCTGGCGCGACGAATTCACGAGCGCACGAGAGCCGGGCTTGGGAGCGCTTAAAAAACGGCTATCTTTGTTGTCATGCGTTTTTTATGTCATTTTTGCTATGCGCTCAGCCGCTCGCGACCGGCTTTATTTAAAGGCTAATCCGGAAGTGCGTCTTCCTTTTTCGCAGAGAGCAGATTGTTTTTTGAGCGCTTCAACCGTACGCTCTTTTGTGACCGGTTCGTTTTTTCCTCACAGCTCTCAGACTGTAAAAACCCTTGCGGCTTAAAACAGCCGCAAGGGTTTTTTGAAGGAGCAAATCCCCACGCTGCAAGCAAAGCTTTGCGGCGTTTTTTTATTTTCCAGAGCTTTTTTGCGGTATGGCAGGAGCTTCAAAAAAGCCGTGCGCCCTGCTATCGGCGGCTGGCTACGGATTTGTTTTCAGAGCAAACAGCTTTTCACGGTGCGCTCACACTGTAACCCATCAGACAAAATGTGTATTTTCCCTTAGTCAATAAAACCACAAAATCCGTACAGTTTCAATGAAAACTAGATTTTTCGATTAACGACACAAAATGTATCTATGGTTCAATTTGAATCCGAGTAACGAAATTTTAGTATTCATTTAAAAGCCCGTAAACCCTGTTTAATTCAGGATTTACGGGCTTTTTATTTCATATATAGAAAAAATCATCAACGAAAATGACAATAAACATCAAAACGCATGATTATACAATGATGTTGAATATATCCATTTATTATAACTTGCATGAAAACATCATTATTTTAATCTCATCTTATATCGTGGGTCATTTTTGAATTCTTCTATTAACTTTTCTCTGTTTACATTCGCATACTCAGATATTTCTTTCTCGAAATAATCTTTATGACTAGTATGATAATCCGCAGAAGATACCATTGCTATATATTCGTCAACAATTTGCCGCAGTTCTTTTATGTTTTGCATAAACTCTTCCATATCTTTTGCAGTAGGTTCAGGTACTGCTACCCTATATTCAGGGTCTTCCTTAGCCCAATTTTCATAGCAGAATAAATGCCTACCTTCTTCTTGTAGCAGAAGCATCTTTTTTTCAATCTGAACCAAGCAATATAAAGAATCCATGATTCCCATATCGTATTCAGACAATAGTGCTATCTGCATATAATCTGCAAGCATTTTTTGTGCATTCTTTTTATTTTTACCATGAGTTTCACTGAAATAGGTGCTTTGAACGATATTTTTTAACTCATCAATTGTATCAACATAAGGGTTTTCTTCGTTGGATTTTCCAAGAATATAATCGACTGTAACATCGAAATATTGTGATAATGCCAAGAGAATACCGTAGCGCGGTTCTCGTTCCCCACGTTCATATTTTACATAAGCACTTTTAGAAATATCAAGAATTTCAGCTATTTGCTTTTGTGTAAGCTTTTCTCTTTCACGGAGTGATTTTATTCGCTCATTAAACTGCATATCATACCCTCCAGAAACTATTATAGTAAATTATATCACTTGTTATCCAATTTGTGCAACAAAATTTCATTTTATATCTTGGCTTCCCCATTTTGTGTAGCTATAATGCATATATAAAGTACACATTTTGGGGAGCGAGAGGCGGAATCATGAATATTTCAGTAAATGTTGAGGTAATTCAAAAAGCACGACTTAAAAAGGGATATTCACAGAGAGAATTGGCTCGCAAAGCTGGTATATCCTCATTAGCTGTAAATTATATGGAGCAGAAAAAATCTATTCCTAGACCCAAAACATTATTCAAAGTCTGCACTGCACTTGATTTAGATGTAACACAAATTTGTGAGATAACAGCATAACACATAATTTCCGCCAATCAGAAGGGAGGTAAAGAGCAATGACAGTACTTAGCTGTAAAGAAACAGCACAACTATTGCATGTATCAGAGAGAGCTGTGCAGTTGGTCGCAGAACAAAATAAATATTGTCATTGGTATGTTAAAGGTAGAGACCGCGGCGGAAAACAGCTTCAAATAGCCCTAGAATCCCTCCCAGAAGCAGCACAGGCGAGATATCACGGCAAAAACGATGAGAATGACAAAAACATATTGCTTTCCCTTACAGACTCACAGCGCGAGGAGCTTTTTACTAAGCAAAGCATCTTATCAGCATATAAGGATTTCAAGGCCGCATATCCCAAGGCGGACAAGCTGAAAGCGTTCCTTAGACAGCACAACGAACAGCAGCCGGATAAAACACTCACTAAACGTCAATTAAACCATTGGCAAACGCTGTTTGAACGCGAGGGCATTGCCGGACTTGTAGACCGTCGTGGCACTTGGAATAAAGGCACAAGCAGCATTCCAGAGGACGTAAAGAGGGTTTTCCGCGCCTATTGGTTGCAAGAGAAAGGCAATCGCCGCGGCGGTGGCGGTCCGTCAGTTGCAAGCTGTTATCGGCTAACGCAGCTTAATTTCCCGGAGCGTCAGCTTCCAAGCGTAGCCACATTTGAACGCTATGCACAGAGCATTCCTCACCCAGCAAGGGTGCTGGCTCGTGAGGGAAAGAAAGCTTTTGCGGATAAGTGTGAGCCGTATATCAAGTTTGATTATCGCTCCATCTGCACAAATGAGGTTTGGTGCGCGGATAACCATGTGTTTGACCTTTGGGTGAAAGACGATGCAGGGCGGGTGTTCAGACCTTGGATTATTGGCTGGATGGACAAACGCTCCCGATATATAGTCGGATATCAGCTTGTTGACCATAACCCCAATGCTGATGCGGTGCTGGATGCATTTGCTCGCTCGGTATATAACTGCGGCATTCCGGAGCGGGTGCTTCTGGATAATGGCGCGGACTATGTTGTGCATGACCTTTTTAACCGCAATTTTGCCATGTCACTTGCAAATGAAATGTGCGTATCAGTTACTAATGCAACCCCATACAACGCAAAAGCGAAGCTGATAGAACGATTCTTTAATACATTGGAATACTCTTACTGTATCCATCTTTCGTCATATTTTGGCGCAGACCCACAAAGAAGGCCGGAGCGAATGAAGAAAGCCAGCGAGCAGCTAAAGGATGAAGCAATTCCCTATGCTGAATTTGCAAGCACTCTCACAACAATAATAAACCTTTACAACAATACAGTTCATTCCGGTGATGCAATGGATGGAATGACACCCCGGCAAGCCTTTGAAGCTTGCATTGCCCGGTCTATACGGATTGCTGACCCGCTGCTGCTGTCCATGTACTTTAAGCGCACATCAAGGCTGCTATCTGTGGGGCGCAACGGAGTGCGAGTTCCGGAGCTTCAACAATATTATGATGCTACAGAGCTGTTTCCATATCAAGGCCAAAAAATCTATGTTCGCTACAACACTGATGATGTGCGGCAAGTATATTGCCTAACCGAGAAAGGAGAGTTTATTTGTATGGCCGAAAGCACTGCGCTCGGAAGTCTTAATCAAGAGCTTACCGCGCAGAATATGCGCAAAATCAACGCACAAAAAAAGCAGCGGCGAAAGCAGGCTAGAGAATATATGCCGGATATCACTGTTCCTTCACTTCAGCAGCTTGCTATTGACAATGGCTATTATCTTAATAAGCCGGATTTGAAGGTGCTGTCAAATATTCAGACAGTCAATTCTGCTCAGTATAAAACCGCGAAAGCTATGCAGACCGCAGAACAAAAGCAAAAGAGCAAAGAACGCCATAGCCCCACCGGCAGCCTAGATTCGCAGGCTATCGACAAGGCTTTGGCAGTAAGATTTAAAACTGGATAGGAGGTTTTTATCATGTTAAGCAATCTTATTTTGGATGCGCGACAACAGCTTTCACAGTACATAGACACCAGCAAAAAGTCACAGTCAAGTATAGCCCACGAGATGGGCATTTCTCCGGCAACACTGTCGCAGTTTCTCTCCGAAACATACCCCGGAGATAATCACGCTGTAGCGCAAAAAGCTATGCAGTTTTTGGAGATAGGCACAGCAAGACAGCGACTCGCAAGCTCACCACCTATATGTCTAAGTGTCCGGAACACTGAGCGGATATTAACGGCAGTCAGAATGGCACATGAGGCAAGTCATGTAGCTCTAATTCACGGCCCGGCCGGATGCAGTAAAACAACCTCACTAAAGCATTATGCCGAGCAGACTTCCGGAGTTGTGTACGTTGAGCTTGATGCAACTATCAGCAGCCAGTGCAATGTTCTCATCGCGATTCTCGACGCCTTAGAAGTATCTGCAAAAGGCTCGACAGCACAGATAATGCGCCAGACTCTTTCTCAGCTTAAAAACACGAACCGTCTGTTAATTATCGACGAATGCCAGCACTTGAATGAAAAGGCATTTGATATGCTTCGAGCTGTTAACGATAAGGCAGGAATCGGAATTGTGCTTTCGGGAAATCGAAGTGTGCTAAAGCGTATGTTTGGAAGAATGGAGCTGGAATATGACCAGCTATTCAGCAGATTTGGCGAGATTGTGGAGTTGGAGAACAGATATTCATTAGCGGATATCACCAATATTTATAAGGAACATCCTGTAGACAATGAATGTCTGGAATATCTCAGCAAAGTCGCCAACCAAAAAGGCGGTCTTCGGCGCATGGATAAAGAATATAAAATGGCGGTTAATATCGCCGACACGCTTCAAGTCACACTATCTATGCCGTTTCTAATAGAGGCCGAGAAACGCTTAAAGGTAATTGGGATAATAGCATGAGACGGTTACTACTGCAAATAGCAACCGCCTCGGGAAAACGATTTCAAGGTCAGAAATCGCATTAAGTATATCATGCCGAATGCGGCTTTTCAAGAA